>SMEN01000110.1_pt1 | contig 28255 bp, 28 predicted proteins | sample 2456271 | NCBI WGS metagenome assembly SMEN01 (sample SAMN10132593, study PRJNA489261) | soil metagenome | isolation source: day1 control-loamy sand soil ammended with raw manure from dairy cow... | place: USA | collected 2015-04-01 | reverse complement strand
ATCATTGCCTATCAATTTCTTCCAAAAAAACCATCCATTAAATTTGAATATCTAAATTCCAGTCAGTTAGCTTTGTATTAATAATCGAATTCAGGTTAGAAGAACAGGTTTACAAATGGACTAATCAGTTCAGCCATTCTGTTTTTTATATAGAAGCAGATTCTGATGACGTTCCAGCTAAATACATAGTGGACCATGGAACGGTCGTCGTGAGTGAGTTTGATGATATGTGTTGGATTTTCACAACCATAAATACTGAAGAAAATGACTCACAAACCTTTTCTGGACATAGACAATTTGGGATACATCTAGACGAAGATGGGTATTATATTAACTTCTTTGTTTTGTGCTTGGCACGACAAACAAAGTAATAAACTGATTAGAAAAAGTGTGTGTTTCGTTACCATATTTTTAATTCGTTACTCCCTTCAGGCATGTATAGAAAAATTGGGTCACCACCTTCAAATTCACGTTCATCAGGGGTTCCTTTCTTGATAATAGCTTTTATGTACAACATAGGATTGTGATTCTTTTGCCATAAAGCCACAATTTTACCATTGCCATAAAACTGCATGGTATAGTTTTCTATGGGTAAAAACGCTCGATCACTTACAGCTGGATTGCTATCTACAATTGCCATTTTATTGTTATGCCCTTTTTTAATTTCTTCATACGTATTTGCATATAACGTATTATAAAATATCCCAGATGAATGTAATCTTTCCTTTAAATACCCATTTTCATCAAAATCAATTGCCATTTCACGAAGCTGATTATATTTTTTAACCACTCTTTTTTCTATATCTGAAATTTTAGTCAAATCTTTGGCTTTGTCTAACTCTATCTGGTAATCATATGGAACATCTGCTTCAAACTCCAACATGGTTTCATAATAAGGAAGTTTTCTTTGTTCGATATCTATTGGTAACTCAAATTCTCCCAATTTTTCATATTCTTTCATAGAAGATTTCTTGTCGGGTGCGTGGTAAAGTGTTACAGATGCTGTGGCGTATTTGGTTAAAAACTCTTCGCCATCTCTTGGGTAAATTTTAATTTTTAAACGTTGTTTGCCTTTTTTAAGCATCATTATGTTTAATGGTAACATCATGCTTTCGCCTATATTTTCGGTTAATCGATAATCTCTACTATCTTCTATCTCAATAATCATTTTACAGGCTGTTTTGTTGAGTTGTGCACTAAACAATGGGCGATGCTCATAGTTCTCAGTAAGTGCTAATTTTTTTTGAATCAAATCTTCCATATTAACTTCTTTGTTTTGTGCTTGGCAGGACAAACAAAGTAATAAACTGAGTAGAAAAAGTGTGTGTTTCATTACCATATTTTTAATTCGTTACTCCCTTCAGGCATCCATAGAAAAACTGGGTCAGCAATTGTGTGTTCATTTATTTCACCTTTATTATTCTTGTATTTAAATGACATGTCTAAACCAGAAGTTAGCTTATCTTTATGCCAAAGTGCTACGATTTTTCCATCGGCATAAAACTGCATCTCACAATCATCTAAAGGAAAAAATTTTTTATCAAAAGGTTTTGGAGATGGAGGTACTAGCCTACTACCATCTTTGTAACCCCATTTTATTTCTTCTAAGGTTGCGTAATGCGTGTTCGATAACTTTCCATACGAAAACAAAAAGCCTTTGATGTACTCATATTCGTTGTTATCTAAAGCCAATTGATGAATTTGTTTGTATTTTTTTTCGACCAATTCTCTAATGTTTTTTAGTTGTTTGAGATTGGTAGCTTCGTTTAATTGATCAACATAATTGTATGGTACGAATGCATCAAAAGTAATTTCGCCTTCATAGTAAGGTAACTTTAGCTCTTCGATATTTTTAGGTAAAGTAAAAGTACCCAAGGATTGGTATTCGTTTAATTTAGCAGTGTTGTTTGTTGCATGAATTAAATTGAGACCTACATAAGCATTTTTAGTGATGTAGGCTTCCCCAAAACGAGGATATACTTTTACTTTTATTTTTTGTGGTCCACTACCAGCAATCATGTAGTTAAAAGGAATTAACATGCTTTCGCCTTCGTTTTCTAAAAAACGATAATCTCTTCCAAAACTTTCAATTACCAATCGGCAGGCTTGTTTGTTTACTTGCAGTCTATAGAAAGGTTTAGTTGCGTATTGATTCACATAGCTGTACTCTTTTTCGATTAATTCATTTAATTGTTCTTGTGTCATTTCGTGTTGGCTGTTACAGTTGGTTAAACTAAAAACTAGGAGTAGGATGCTCCATATTGATTTATTTTTCATTTCTACGTAAGGTTATTATTGGAGGAATTATATATAATCGTTGATTTATGATGTCTGGTTTAGCAGGTAAAACGTTGATTTTTTTATTTTCGAAGCCAGTTTCAAAATTACCTAAATCACCACCTTCAACTTTTGCTTTAACAGTAACAAAAGCATCCATACCATCAAAATCTGCCTTGAATTCAAGAAATGCACCATAGGTATCAATACCTCGACTTGCGGTAAAAGTTAACGAGGTTTCTCCTTTTGCCGAGGCTTCAGCCTCTATAGAAAATAAAGATTCGTCTTTTTTTGCATTTCTTTTTTAGGTATTTCTTTTGCGCCAAAACTTAGTTTAGGAACGTCAAGACCAGCAGTTAATCCCATTTCCATTCCCAAAATGGCATTTTCTCTGGTGGCGCTATTATTGCAAGCTCACTAGATCCGTAATTTATCTCGTTTGTATAACCCAATGGAGCTTCTGAGTCTTTATTTAATTTTACAAAATAAACATTCCATTTTGAATCTTTGTTAAATATTACATCTTTAGGGTCTAATAATCCGTCTTGACTATCTGTTCGTGGTAGATATCTTATCTTTAATTTGTGCGTGCCGTTTTTTAATAAATATGAATTTAACTCGGTCGTATTGTTCATATTGTCTTCGTAAAAAAAATCCACCAAGATATCATCTAAATATATTTCATACGGTGTTTTCGCATTTACATGAACGGCATATGTAATTTGTTTTTCTTTAGGAATGGCTCCTGTTTTGGAATTTGTTTGTCCGTAACTAAAAAAATAAAAATTGTAAAAAATAACTATAAAGATGTATTTCATTTATCGAATTATTTCAAGTTTGTTATTGCTTTTGGTTTTGTGTAAATAAAATGTATATGTCATCGGGAAATTATTTTTTCGGCTTTAGCTACTAAAGGAGCGTAACCAAACGAGTGAGTGATTTTTGAATAAATTTACAACTCAATTCCTTTCTTATAAAAAGTGATATTGTAGGCTTTATTTGGTTCATTTGGAAATTGAATTTCACAAAATTTCACAAAATATTCTTTGGATTGATATGTATTACAAGTATCTATTTCACCTGAAATTGTCTCGATGAATGTATAATTATCCTTTTTTGTTACATCTAATATTTCTCTATAATTGACTTCTGTTTCTGGAACATAAACAATAAGATTATTTGAATTAGAACCTACTTTTAAAACAACTAAAGTTTTACTGAGTTTCCCACCTTCATAATAAAGTTGCTTCGTTCCATCGGGAATATCTCTTTCCTCACGATACGAATATCCTTTGTTTTTAATATATTCTATATTCAAATCAGATTTATTGTTTGCCAAATATTTCAAATCAGAGTAGCTTAATTGAGCCATCCCAAAACATGGAAATAGTAATAGGAATAATAATATTTTTTTCATTTTTTCATTTTTTAATTAGTTAAAATTTTTCGCTTTTTTTGTTTATTATTGCTTTATAAACAAAATAATTGAACTTGTTTATAAAATAACTTCGAGCGGTTTGCCTTTTTGTTTTCTATGGAAATAGAAGTCTAAAACAATTTTATCTTTTGGGTCATTTTTATTGACTAAGGTAATAACTCCTTCTCTTTCTGGCGTTAGTAGCGTAATCAATTTCCCATAACCATAAAAATGTAGATTGGCATTTTCTGGCAATGGAACTAATTCATAATTGGTGTCTTTAATTAATTCTAAAAAATCATTTAAACCTTGATTGGCTTCATCTTTAGTGAAATAAAAGGCTGTTTCTAATAAAGCTTCACGTTCTTTAATAAGGTTCGAAAATTGATTTACATCTCTTTTGGCAATTATCTCTCTTATTTCTGTAATTTTCTGGTGTAATTCTTTAGAAATGTCAAGACCATTTTCGTTTTCATCTTTTAAGTTTACTGAATTTCGCCATCCAATGATATCAAAAGGTAACTCAACTTCTAATTCGGTTTTTAGTTCGTAATATGGAAGACCACCAATATTATTATCGTTTTCTGATGGTGTGGTTATTTTAAATAATGAATATTCTTGATTGAAAGTAAGATCATCATAATAGAAAAACTCAAGTCCACCAAATGCATATTTTTCAAAAGTTTTCTCCCATGGTTTTGGGAATAATTGTAGCTTAATTTCATGTTTGCCTGAAAACAATAATATATGATTTGCTTGTGCATAAGTTGTTGTGCTAAATTTTGATTTTTCTCCCCAAAATTGGAATGATGGGACATCATCTATCAGTAAAATTCCTTGGCAACGATTTATGGATGTTGCAATTTTATATGTTCCTAGTCTATTATTCTTATAATTATCGCTCATATTATCATCCTTTATATTTATTAAATTATTCATTTTTTCGTTTTCTGATTTATTCATACAAGACATCATCACTATAGCTATCAACAGCATTTTTGAGGTATTTATCATCTGATTATTTATTATAAACTAAATATTTCTTCCCAAGAGGAATTTCTTCCGATTCAAAAATAGGCTCACTTTCAAATTCATGTTTACGCATATATCTACCAATTTTAATTTCTATAACAGCTGAAAAAATAAGACCTGAAAACTTACCCGTAATATCAGCATAAATACCTTTTTTGTCTACATTTATTAATGCTGTTCCTCCAAAATAGGCATTGCCTTCAAACTTAGCTTCAGCTTCAAAATCTAATATATAATCAAATATTGGTGCCTTCAACTCTCCACTAACTTTAAGAGTAAATACCAATTTTACTCCCATTTTTCCTTCAATAACGACAGGCTTTTCACTTGTAGAGATTCCCTTTTTAGTGTTAAATTTTAAGGCTTCAATGGTAATGTTTAGTTGACCATAAAAAACGGCATCTAGTTTCATATAACCCCCTAAGGCTTCTAGACCTATACTTAGCCCTTTTTCGAGTGCTTTTACAACTGGGTGGACATTACTTACTGCATCTAACATGTCAATTGTAAGTTCTGCACCAACAAGAGGGTCAGCAACAAAACTTAACAAACCTGTAGTAGAATAATTATCCTCTATCAATTCACCTTCCCAACTAACTTTAACTCCTAATTTTGGAGACATAACTTCAAAACTAAAAGGTAAATCTGGAGTTGCATTCTTTACTTTTCCACCCGCTGAATTTTTTACGTTATCCGCTAAGTTTTTTATTACAGATAATACCTCAAAAAAATCTGCGATTTTTTTACTAAAAACTAAAGCATATTCATCCTTTATACTGTACTCGCCGTCTGATTTTTTGTCTCTTTTATTAAGGACTGATAGTGAGAATTCTGCTGGTACTGCTCTTCCTTTACTAAGTGCATATCTATCATACCCAGATTTACGGGCTTTATCTTGCGCTTCTTTAAAGATATTTCCAGACCGTAAATTAGAATGTGTATAAGCTAATGGATTTTCTAAAGCAAATGTGAAAGCTATTTCCCAAGCCATATCAGGATATATTTTTATTTTTGCTAACTGATTTGGATAACGACAAGTTGTTACGGGAACGAAATAGATTTGCGCTAAATCATTTGAAAGCCAAAAATATTTAAAAAGCCAAAAATTATCTAACAACTTATTTTGATATGGAGTACCCTCTGCAATAGACTTATCATATTTATATCCCAAATCGAGTGTTATACTATCTGTAGTTGGGTCTATTTTATAGTCATTTGAAGTTAAACCTTGGATTTGAGCTACTGTTAGGTTTTTATACTTGTCAAAAAACGAATCTTCTGGATACGTTTCTCCTTTTTCGAAGTTGTTAATATTAGTTAAAGATTTAATATCTCTTTGCTTTTTGTACGTGTCTTCGGAATCAGTTATTTCAATGGGCTTTAATTGATCTTTATATAGTTTGATGAAAAAATCAGGATCATTTTTTTTGATATACTGTCCAATAATGTATTCCATCTTAAAAACATCCTTATGTGTTTTGTGTTCTTTATTGTCGTTTAAAATTTTTAAGCATGAGTTTTTGTCAGCTAAACGAATGGGGTCCAAATCGCTATCATTATTCTCTTTAAATTTTGCTGTAACTGTAATCTTTTTTTTGTTTTCGCCAGAAATTATATCAAAATATTGAGAAGTTGAATCTTTTATTTTTTCATCAACTAGTTTATATTCATTAAAAATTTCGACTTTTCTTTCCCCATCACTTACTGTAATTATTGAAAAGGCACAAGGTTCGTTTTGTTTGTTAGTATAAGGTACATCTCCGATATATTGAATCATGTTTTTCTTTTCGTGTTCATTAAAAAGCGATATTTCAAATGCCGACTTTCTAACAGAAAAGAAATTACTTATGTGATATGTAGATAAATGATCACTATCTATATTAGAGACAAGTAAAACCTTATCTTCTTTTTTGATATTATATTCAGAGTGTTCTTTTTGATGAAAGTAATTAATTTCTAAAGCAACTATATGGATAGAATATTTTTTATTAGTTATTTCAGGGTGATATTTTTTCCAACTTTCATTAATATCAATATTTAAACGAATGATTGTATTAAGATATCCAGAATTTGGATTTTCAAATTTAGAACTGTAATCAACATGTATTAAATCGATATGTTTAAAAATCGTATCTGAAATTAATTCTCCATTTACACCATCAGTTAAATAGAATTGAATATTACATTTTTTAAAAAATGAATACTGGTCAATTTTGGAATTACAAAATCGATGAAATTTTATTACTAATTCAACACTTTCTCCATAAAAAAAACTTTTATCTTCTTTGGTAATTTTATCTTCTTTTAGATTAGTTTCAGGGTTAAATGTTGTGTTCTGAACTTCTACTTTAGGAATTTTAAAATAAGCGATATTAATTGAAGGTTCGCTGTAAAAAACAACATAAAAATAGAATGAGTTTAAAATATCTTTTTCATTTATATTTAAAACGATGAAATCTTCTCCTTTCCAAGAATTAAACTTTCTCGATTCATCTAGATAAGTAAACCTAATAAATTCTCCTCTTTTATAATTATAGCCAATGCCTAGTAAATCTAGAAAATTTTCATTTTGTGTATTTTCAAACGATCCCCAATTTTCGTTTGTATATCCTGTGATTTTCTCATTGTTTTTAAATTTATCGATTTCTGCTTGATAAATCGAACTTATTATGAAAGCCCATTTCGTGTTATTTGCTACATCTGATAAATTTTCTGTATTTGGATCAAAAAAAGTATAATTTGGTTCAATATAAAATTCATGAGTAACATTTTTAGGAATATAAATGACATCTCCTTTTTCTACAAATCTATCATGAACTCCATTTATTTTTAGTCCACATTTATTTACTATCATACTCATTTACTCAACATTTAAAAATTCATAAGGATCAGATAAATAATACTCTTTCATTTCAATCACAGGATTAATATGCGCTTGTAATTCAGAATCGGCACTTTCAAAATTTTTCTGGCTTGGTTCTCCAATTTGTCCGCTCATAATTACACTGATGCAATCCGTACCACCGATTGGACAAGTTGCTTTACTGTCTTCTAAAAGTATATATCCACCTGGTGGAGTGTACATTTCTTTTTCGTAATAACCACTCCAAGCCGTTATAACAGATTGACAAGGCTTGTATCCAAAAGTTGTAGGTTGCATTTGACAAGGGCCAAAAGTTCCGTTTTCAAAAGTTGCTCCAATATCTTTGTGTGTTGCAGCTAGTTTACTTTTGCCTTCATGATCATTTAGATAATATTTGGTTTGTGTTAAAACCTTTAATTTATCTGGGAGCGAACCAAATTTGCATTGACAAATTGCTCCTTGTACTAATTTTTCTTTCAACGCCATAATTTTCTTTCTAATAATTAATTTTTAATGCCCTTAATTACCAATCATTTGCAACACGCTCAAAATTATCAAAACCCCATTCGTTTGGAGGTAGCCTAACAATGCCTCCAGTAATGAATGCGCTTTTATTGCTTAAATTTTTAGTTTCATAAATCGATGTATTCTGTTGGTACATTGTAAATTCTATTCTTCGTATTTGTATTTTTTTCTTGTTTAAATCTTTACTGTAAATAGTTAAGTATGCTCGTGTATGTATTGGAAAATGATGATATAAATCAAGATCAAAAAATACATCCAAACACATATAAACTTTTTGATTATCTGTTATGTTTTTAGGTCTGAAATAGGAAGGAGCTTCCATTTCATTGCTTTTATATGTAACCAAAAAAGAATGATAATTTGTTGGTATCTTCTCAATATACTGTGTGCCAGTAAATCGAAATGGATATTGATAAGGAACTATACTCAAATACAAAGTTTTTTCAATAGTTCGGTTATCGCCATAATGCAATAATTTGGGATGAAAAAATAAATTCCAAAACCAATCGTTATGCAAACGTTGCTTTAATAAATTGATGTTATTGAAAATCTTGGAAGTTTTTTCTAAAAAATGAGTGACAGCCTCACTTTGATATTTTTTTAAAATTTCTTCCTTTTTATTCTTCCAACGCAATAAAACATCTTCATAGTTTTCTATATAAGACCCGCCTAAACCTTTCTCATTCATGTTTGCTTCAATTGGATAAAGTGCTTCTGATATCTTATTAGCGAAAATTTCATTTATTAAATCTGGCACATGTTGATTTATCATAACATGTTTTTTTTCAAATGATACAACACCATTATTTTTATCAATATTTAATTCAACTCTAACGGAATAATCAATACGTTTATTCCATTTGTCATTCTTGGTTTCAAAATATTTTATAGAAACTCCGTAATCACGCGCTTCTAAATTTTGAGGTTGAATTCGCAAATTATTTAACCGAGATTGAATTTCTTTTTTAGAGAGATTTATTTCTTGCATTTTTTTATTAAAGATAAAAAAAATATTCATAAGATATTGTAAATCATTATATTGAATAAAAAATCTGTCTTTGCGTCTTTTTATGAAAATCATTCATTTGAAGAAATAAAAAAGCCTCATAAACATTGTCTATGAGGCTTTTTTTGTAAAAAAAATTCTAAATTTTTATTAAAATTATATTTTAGTTATATTAAATAGATTTCGTTTTATTACGTAACCAAGCTTTTTCTTCTTCATTTAATTTTGGAGCAAGTTTATCAAAAACCCATTCGTTGTAGTTGTTTAACCAATCAATATGTTCCTGATGAAGGATTGATTTTTCAACTAAATCGGTGTCGATATAACAAACGGTTAAAGTTTCAAAATCCATAAAGTCTCCAAATTGATTGCTTTCTAAATTTTTTGCAGCCACTAAGTTTTCAATACGAATTCCGTGCTTTCCTTCGCGATATAAACCAGGTTCAATAGAAGTAATCATTCCTGCTAAAATTGGAATATCGGTAGCTGTTCCATTAAATACGTGTGGACCTTCGTGCACATTTAAAAAGAATCCAACTCCGTGACCCGTTCCATGTCCATAATTACGTTTCGTAGCTAATAAAGGCTGACGTGTAATTGCATCGATTTGATAACCGCGAGTTCCTGTTGTGAAAACAGCTCTCGAACCGTCAATCGTTCCTTTTAAAACCAACGTGTAATCTTCTTTTTCTTCAGTAGTCATTTCGCCTAAAGAAACTACGCGCGTGATATCTGTTGTTCCTGTTAAATACTGTCCTCCAGAATCTACTAATAACAATCCTTTTGGTTCTAATTGGTATTCAAATTCAGGTTCAGCTTTATAATGCGGAAGTGCTCCATGGTCTTTATATCCAGCAATGGTATCAAAAGAAATATCTTTGAATCCAGGTTGTTCTTCACGGAAACCTTGCAATTTTTCGGCAATAGAAATTTCAGATAATTTATTAGAAGCTACATTTTCTTCTAACCATTTAAAAAACTTCGTTAAAGCAACTCCATCGTTAATCATAGCTTCGCGTGTGTGAGCTAATTCGACTTCGTTTTTAACCGCCTTTAATAAGTTCGAAGGATTTAATGCTTCGGTAATTTTTATGTTTTTTGGAATAGAATCATAAACCGCAAAACACGTACGTTTTGGGTCTAATAAAATACTGTTTACTTCTAATTTTTCAATTAGATTGTAAACTTCGTTGTATGATTTAACTTCAACTCCAGCAGCTTTTAATTCTGCTATTGATTGCTCGTTTAATTTACCATCTGCGATAAATAAAATCGCTTCTGTTTGCGTTACATAAGCAAAAGATAAAACAACCGGATTACAATTTACATCTGTTCCACGAACATTAAATAACCAAGCGATATCATCTAAAGAAGAAATTAAATGCGAAGCAACATGTGCTCTTTTCAATTCAGCACGAACTTCTGATAATTTATCAGCAGTAGATTTTCCTGTAATTTCAATGGGTAATAAATAAGCTGCGTTTGTTGGTAAACTTGGACGATTTTCCCAAATTGGACCTAATAAATCTACATGACCGTTTACGTTTAAACCAAGCGGTTCTAAGGTTTGTTTTACCGTATTGGCTACTAATAACGAAGCTAAATTTCCGTCAAAAGCAATTGTGCTTCCTGCTGTAAATTTCTCAGCTAACCAAGAAACATATTCAGCAGCGTGTTGTACTTTTAATTTTACCAATTCAAAACCTGAATCTGCTAATTGCTGATTTGCTTGAACAAAGTAACGAGAATCTGTCCATAAGCCTGCAAAATCTTGTGTGATAACTAACGTTCCTGCAGAACCTGTAAAGCCAGAAGTCCAATAAATACAACGATAATGTTCAGGTAAATATTCACTAATATGCGGGTCTGACGATGGAATAATATAGGCGTCAATGTTATTTTTTGTCATTAATTGGCGAATGGCAGCCAATTTTTCAATATGTTTCATAAAACAGAATTTTGATAATGCAAGTTAATCATTTTTATTGTTTTATTAAATGAGAAAAATCTTTAAAATAAGTTAAGTTTTGAGCTTTGATATACTTAGTTTGTATCTTTGCAAAAAAATAGAACTTATGAAGTTTCTTACCGAAATTCCTATAAAACCTTTAGAAGAAAAAATTTCTTACGATTCGAAAATTGTTTCTGTAGGAAGTTGTTTTGCTGTGAATATGGCAGAAAAATTCAAGCAATTTCAGTTTCAATATGCCGTAAATCCGTTTGGAATTCTTTTTCACACGCAAGCGATTGAAAATCTATTTCATTTTGCTTTAGAAGATAAGCTATTTACTGAAGCTGATATTTTTTTGTTTAACGAAATTTGGAGTTCTTTCGACGCGCATTCAGATTTAAATGAATTGGAGGCGGATGAGGTTTTATTCAATTTAAACTCAAAAATTAGAACCTTTCGATCTGATTTAGAAACGGCTTCGCATTTGGTTTTGACTTTGGGAACTTCGTGGGTTTATCGAAATGTAACTACTGATAAATTGGTTGCTAATTGCCATAAAATTCCACAGAAAGAATTTTCGAAAGAAATTTTATCAATATCTCATATTCAAGAAAACTTGAAAAGAATTGTTGCAATTGCCAATCAAATAAATCCGAATTTAAAAATCATATTTACCATTTCGCCAGTTCGTCATATAAAGGATGGTTTTGTAGAAAATCAACTAAGTAAAGCACATTTAATAGCTGCACTTCAAGGTTTCTTACAAGAAAACAAGGAACATTATTATTTTCCTGCATTTGAAATTATGATGGACGAATTGCGTGATTATCGTTTTTATGCTGCCGATTTATTACATCCGAATGAAATGGCAATCAATTATATTTGGGAACGATTTATGGCAAATTGTATTTCTGAAGAAAGTGAAAAAACGATGAAATTGGTTGATGAAGTTCAAAAAGGATTGGCGCATCGCCCGTTTAATCCATATTCCGAAAACCACAATCAATTTTTAGAAAAGTTGGCTCAGAAATTGGATGTGTTATTAGAACAATATCCGTTTATGAATTTTAGATAAGATGAAAGATAAAATGAAAAATATAGTTCGAGTTGTTGTTGTTTTGATTTTAATGTTTTTTGGTGCGATGATTTATCATTGGATTGGAACGCCGTTTAGCAAAGAAAATAACATTCAACCTGATTCGCAAATAATAACCGAACAGCTTAAAAATGTGAGTAAACTTGTAGTCAACGAAGCCAAGCTTTCTCAGATTTACAACTACAAAGACCAAAAGTCGTATTTAATGAACTTATTTACATTTGATAAAAAAGCTATGGTTTTGGTTTCTGCCGATGTTCAGGTAATGTACGATTTATCAAAATTGGAATATCAGATTGATGAAGTGAATAAAACGGTGAAAATCACTTCGATTCCGAAAGAAGAAATTAAAATTTTTCCTGACATAAAGGTTTATAATATTGAAGATTCAACTTTTAATTCTTTTAAAGGAGATGATTATAATAAGATTTCTGAAAAAGTAAAAGCCGAATTTTTGAAGAAGATTGAAAACTCCAACATTCAAACCAATGCTCAAAACCGTTTGATTAGTGAATTAGCGAAGTTTTTAGTTGTTACGAATTCATTAGGTTGGACGTTGAAATATCAAGACCAAATCATTAATAACCAAACAGATTTTTCAATTCCAATTCAAGGATAAAAAAAACTGCTTCCATTTAGAAGCAGTTTTTTTGTTTTATGCATTTACAGAATCTAAAATCAATTCAATTCCAAATTCGATTAGATGTTTTACATCAGTACGTTTGGTTTTTAAATTTTCTAAATGTGCTAAAGCATTATTTTTCAAATCAACTAGATTATGATTTTCTGCAACTTCTAATAGTTCCACAGTTAATAACCAATCCGTTGAATAATTAGATTTTAAAGTTTCAAGAATCTGATTTAAATCCGAATTTATGTTTTTATTTTCTCTGAATTCGCGAACCGCTTGATACATTTTCTCTAATGTTTCGCGTTCTGGAGTTTTTTTTGCTTTAATGGTTTGTGACGAAGGAACGTGAGAAATCATATTGAAGCTATGCATATCTGCTGGGCCAGAGAAAGCAGAAACTACTTTTTTACCAACTGCCATATCATACGTTCCCCATTCCGGACGGAATAAAACCGTTTCTCCGTGAGTTACTGTACAATTTTTAAAACTAATTAAAATAATCTCACCTTGTAAATTACGTGAACCTGTAATGATTTCACCTTTTACAATAATATCACCTTCAAATTCTAAAGTTACTTCTTCGCCTTCGTAAATATCATAAGCACGTAAATCACGCGGGCTCATATCTTCAATCGCTAAGTTGATTCCTTTAAGTTTTCCAATCGGACTTCCGAATCCTTCAGCGTGATATTCTGTTCCGTGATTTACCAATTCTTTTTCTCTGTATGATAAAGCGGTTTGTCCTGTAGTTTGTATATAAACAGGTTTTCCTTCATTTTCAATTACATTTGAGAAAACACCAGAAATTTGCAAACCAGTACTCAATTCAATAGTTCCTAAAGCTTTAGATTCTATAAGTTTTTTAATTCCTCTTAATCCACCAGTGCGTAACGCCATCGTATTTGCAAATTGCTCAAGTACTAAACTTAAATGTGCAAAATCTGGAGTTACAAAAAGCTGAGGTTGCGGTTTTGTGATATCGAAACTTTGGTTAACCGCATCTAACGTATATGGTAATTTTTTTACATTATCAGTCATACACCAAGCGCTTTCCCCAATTGAAGAAAGTAATCCAGCTCCGTATATTTTTGGATTTTCTACTGTTCCAATTAAACCATATTCAACAGTCCACCAATGAAGGTTTCTGATTTGAGCCATTTCAGAAGGTTCGCTAGTTTCGTTTTGTAAATCTGCGACTAGCTTTTCAACACGAATTATTTCTTCAGTGTCTGCATCTTCAGCTTCTTTTAATATTGATAATAAACGAATTGCTTCATAAATTTCATAATCTTTAGCAGATGAGATTGCTTTACAACCAATTTCCCCAAAACGACGTAAATATTCTGCGTATTCAGGATTGGCAATAATAGGAGCGTGACCAGCACCTTCGTGGATGATATCCGGAGCAGGTGTGTATTCTATATTTTCTAATTGACGAATATCAGAAGCGATAACTAATACATTATAAGCTTGGAATTCCATAAAAGCGTTTGGCGGAATAAACCCATCAACTGCAACTGCAGCCCAACCAATTTCTTTTAAAATACGATTCATTCCATACATATTAGGGATGTTTTCAATATCGATACCCGTTTGTCGAAGACCATCTAAATAGGAACTATGAGCAACTTTGGAAAGATAATTTACGTTTTTGCGCATAACGTATCTCCAGACGGCTTGATTAATAGGTGTGTAATCTTCGTAAACTTGAGGTTTTATGAATTGTCTTAAATGTTTAGGTAAACGATCTAAAAGAGGATTGCTTTCAAAATGTGTTTCCATAATATATTTAGGTTGTGTTATTTTATACAAATATTGTCATTTGATTTCATATTTAATAATTTTTAAGGGTTAATTTTTGTTTTTGTGTAATAAAGAGATGATTTGATAATGAGTGTGTATTAAAAAAACGATAAAAATTTTGTTTGTAATTTTTTTTTCATAAATTAGCACTTAATATTTAACAATAAAATAATATAAATCTATTATGAAAAAAATCTTTTTATCTCTTTCTGCTATCGCATTGTTAGCAGTTGGAACAGTTTCTTGTGGTGGTGATGATTCTTCTCCAGCTCCAGCTCCAGTTGATGATACAACTCCAGTTGATGATACAATAGATGATACAGTACCAGGTGAATCTGCTGGGGCTTTTCTTTATGACGGAGAAACTTTTGAGCTTGATAATTCTTTTTCTTTGGTTGGTGCTGAAGGTGAGGCTATCAAAATTTATACTTTAGAGTTTACTGATGGAACTACTGCGCGTGCTACAAGATGGGATTTAATCTCTTTCTCTGGTGATGATGCAGATACTTCATTGAATTACCACCAATTTAGATTTTATATTCCAGTAGGTGCTAATGATGCTGTTATTGAACCTAATGAAATGGAAACTTTTATTTCTGGAGGAGCAGTTATTTATGCTAATAACGCAACTACACCAGTTACTTTAGGTGCTTTGTCTGGTTTCGAATTCGGTGTTGAAACTTTTGTTCAAGGATATGCTCCAAATTTTGGGAATGTAGCTTACGGGGTTAATTTTACGGCTGCAAATGCAGGAACAATTCAAATGGCTTATACAGGTGATATGGATGGTGCTTATTTGCAACCAGATGCTCCAGCTCCGACTTCTACTTCTAAGCAAACAGCGAAAGGGAATAAGCTTTCTATGGGAGAAATTTCTAAGTTAAATACAACTGATGGTGGTAGAGTTTACATTCAAGCTAAACCAGTTATAGTTAAATAATTTTTTTATTTAACTATCAAAATAAATTCTAAATTAAAAGAAGCTGTCTCAAAATAATATTTGAGGCAGTTTTTTTATTTTAATGGCTGAAAATGTTTTTTGAAAAAACGAAAAAATTGCCCTTTATGATGCAATTTTCTTTCTTAGATTGTGTGCTATTGCCATTAATCCAAATTCTAATTCAACTTTTTCTAATCCTTTTAATGAAAATCTTCGAAATCCATTATTATGCTTAAATTGTGCGAATACAGGTTCTACATCGGCTCTGCGTTGCTTTCTTTTTTCGATTCCTTTTTCACTTTTTAATAATCTTCGAACCTTCTCTTTATGTCGTTCTAGATTATGATTCCTTTCTATTGACCGATTTGTTTTGGCTTTATGGCATTGTCCTCGCAACAGACAACCTTCGCAGTTTTTGGCTTGATAATGTGATAATTCTTGGTTATATCCAGCTTCTGTTGTTCGTTTACTTTGATGTGTTTTATGCATTTTTTGCCCCATCGGACATACTTAATAATCTTCTTCTTGGTTGTAATGTAGATTTTCTTTGCTGAAAGGTTTGTGTTTTTTTTGATAGTTTTTATCTTGTTCTTTATCAAATGTGTTGTATTTTACATAGGCTGTTATCCGTTGGTTCTCAAGATAGTCGTAATTTTCTTCGCTTCCGTAACCAGCATCTGCGGTGATTTCTTCCAGTTTTTGGAATGTTTCCTCGCCGTAAGTTTGTTTTAAATTTTCTAAATGCGGTTTAAGAGTTTTAGTATCGGTTGGATTCTGATGAATGGTATAATTAACAATGATTTGATTTTCCGTTGAAATTTGTGCGTTATAACCAGGTTTCAATTGCCCATTTTTCATATGATCTTCTTTCATACGCATAAATGTAGCCTCAGTATCTGTTTTGCTGTATGAGTTTCTTTCACCTAAGATAGCTTCTTGTTGCTCATATTTTTCAAGGTTTTTCTCAAAATTTGATTTAATATATCTTAATTTATTTTTTGATTTTGTTGAAGCTTTTTGATTTCCAGATAATTTATCATTAATCTGTTTTACTGTTTTTTGGATTACTTCTTTATTGATTTCTTTGAATTCTGGTGGGTCATTATTTGGATCGTCATCATTTGAAACACTCTGAGCATAGTTCCATAATTCTTCTAATTGAGTAAGCATTTTAGCTTTATGATTTTTTATGCTTTTTCCCCAAACAAAAGTATATTTTCCTGATTGAGCCTCTATTTTTGTACCATCTGTATAAATTTGTTTCAAAGTTATCAATCCTTCTGAAGCTAGAAGAAGTACAACTTGTTTAAAAATTTCTTTAAAACAATCTTTTAATTTATCGCTTCGGAAACGATTAATTGTATTATGATCAACAAAACTGATGGCTGTTAACCACATAAAATTAATATTCTCTTTTATAGCTTGTTCTATTTTACGAGACGAATAAACGTTAGTCATATAAGCATACAACATCACTTTTAGTAACATCTTTGGATGATAACCTGGAGTGCCTTCTTTGCTATATGCTTTTTCTAATGGTTTAATATTTATAGACTCTACAATTTGATCAATTACACGAACAGGATGCGATTGTGGAATTAAATCATCAAAAGAATAAGGTAATAATGTAGTTTGGTGCTGATTGTAATGTTTAAATTTCATAATAAAATCCTCTAAAAACCTATTAAATATAAGACTTTTAGAGGATTTATACAACTTTTTTTAATGCAAAAACTATTTTAGTTTTGAGACAGCTTCTTTTTTTATAAATAACTTTTAAAAGTTATTTAGTATTAGGTATAGAAGCTTTTGTTTTGTTTTCTAGTTCATTCATGTTTTTTTCAATTTTTACTTTAGTTTCTTGAACTTTCTCCTCTACTTTCTTAGAAGCATCATTTGTAACTTTCTTAACTTCTTGTTTTGCTTGGTTAGCTACTTTTTGTGTTTCATTAGCTACTTCTTCAGCAGTAGATGTCACTTCTCCTTTTAAAGTGGCCAAAGCAGCTTTAGCTTCGTTTAGTTTTTTAGTAGCAGCTTGTTTGTCTTCAGCGGTTACTGCTTTAGATAATTCTTCTGTAGCTTCTTTAATTTTAGCTTCTAAAGATTCAACAGACTCTTCTACAACCGCCATACTTTCATCTACAACATTTTCTGTAGAATCAACTTTTTGATCAACTGTTTCTTGTGCAGCGTCTTTTTTACAAGATGTGAATGCTATTGCAGTAATAACTGCTAATGATAAAATACCTTTTTTCATAATTTATAAAATTTTTATTTATTACAAAAGTAAACTTTTTTACTATTGTTTAGTTTTATAGGTGAAAAAATTATTGTGGTAATTCGCTAAGAATTTTTTGAGCGAATTCCTTAATTTTTTGTTCTTTTTTATTTTTGTTTGAAGTTAAATAGCCACTTCCTTTGCCTTGCCAGATTAACTCTTTATTTTCTGCTTTTAAGATATCAATAAAAAGTATGCCTTCTGTGTTTACTGATACAGAGCTATAACCTGGTCCGTACATCCATGGATTCCAACCCCAAGGTCTATATCCCCAACTGCCATAGTATGTGTTTATATTTACGTTTTGTTGTGATTCGGTAAATATGTTTACAAGTAATTGTGGATTATCACTTTTGGTATAACCTTTAGTATTTAGCTCTGCTTCAACTGCTTTTAAAATTCTTTTTTTATCTAAGTCAGAAATAGGAGAATCATCTATTCCGCTTTTCATAAAAGCATATGTTTTAAATTGACTAAAGTTTACACTAGAATCGTAGTCTGTACTTACTTGAATTGAACTACATGCAGTTAAAGCAAATAATCCTAAAAGAGGGATGAATTTTAATAACTTCATAATTAGTATGTTTTACATTAATAAATCGTCTGAAACGATATTTGGCAATGTAACTTTTAATAAAGGTTCTGCTTCCATAGCGCGTTGAATAGCAAAAATGGCACCTTCGTTTCTTGCCCAACTTCTTCGAGAGATTCCGTTGTTAACGTCCCAGAAAAGCATTGATTTTAATCGTTGTTCAGCTTCAGGAGTTCCATCAAGAAGCATACCAAAACCACCGTTGATTACTTCGCCCCAGCCAACACCACCGCCGTTGTGAATAGAAACCCAAGTTGCACCACGGAAACTATCTCCAATAACGTTTTGAATTGCCATATCAGCTGTAAATCGTGAGCCATCATAAATGTTCGAAGTTTCACGATATGGGGAATCTGTCCCTGAAACATCGTGGTGGTCACGACCTAAAACAACCGGACCAATTTTCCCCGATTTAATCGCATCGTTAAAAGCTTTTGCAATATTTGTTCTGCCTTCAGCATCGGCGTACAAAATACGAGCTTGCGAACCAACTACCAATTTGTTCTCTTGTGCACCACGAATCCATTGAATGTTATCTTTCATTTGTTGTTGGATTTCTTCTGGAGATGTTTTTATCATCTCTTCTAGAACTTGACAAGCGATATTATCTGTTTTTTGTAAATCTTCAGGATTATTAGATGCGCAAACCCAGCGGAAAGGCCCAAAACCATAATCAAAACACATTGGTCCCATAATGTCTTGAACGTAAGACGGATATTTAAATTCACGTCCTAATGTGGGATTCGGATTCATAACATCTGCTCCAGCACGAGAAGCTTCTAATAAGAACGCATTTCCGTAATCAAAGAAATACGTTCCTTTTGCTGTGTGTTTATTGATTGCTTCAGCGTGAAGACGCAATGTTTCTTGAACTTTCTCTTTGAATAATTCAGGTTGGTTTGCCATCATTTCATTCGCATCTTCAAATGATATTCCTGCAGGATAATATCCACCAGCCCAAGGATTATGTAATGAAGTTTGGTCTGAACCTAAATCAATGTGTATGCTTTCAGTGTCGAATTTCTCCCAAACATCAACTATATTTCCTAAGTAAGCGATAGAAACCACCTCTTTGTTTTCTTGAGCTTTTTTAACTCGAGTTACTAATTCATCTAAATCTTGAATTACTTCGTGAATCCAACCTTGTTCGTGGCGAATTTTAGTGATTTTAGGATTTACTTCGGCACAAACTGTAATGCAACCAGCAATTGTTCCTGCTTTTGGTTGCGCACCACTCATTCCACCTAAACCAGAAGTCACAAATAAGTTTCCTTTTGGCTCTTTTCCGATTTTTCTAAATCCGTTTAAAACGGTGATTGTGGTTCCATGAACAATTCCTTGCGGACCGATATACATATACGAACCTGCTGTCATTTGTCCGTATTGAGTTACTCCTAAAGCGTTGAATTTTTCCCAATCATCCGGTTTTGAATAATTCGGAATCATCATTCCGTTTGTGACTACAACTCTTGGTGCATTTTTATGTGAAGGGAATAATCCCATCGGATGACCTGAATACATCGTTAATGTTTGTTCGTCTGTCATTTCAGACAAATATTTCATTGTCAATAAATATTGCGCCCAGTTGCTAAAAACAGCTCCGTTACCACCATAGGTAATTAATTCGTGAGGATGTTGTGCTACAGCATAATCCAGATTATTCTGAATCATCATCATAATGGCTTTTGCTTGTAGCGAATTTCCTGGATATTCATTGATGTCGCGTGCGTACATTTTGTAATCTGGACGGAAGCGATACATATAAATTCGACCGTATTTTTCTAATTCTTCTTTGAATTCTGGTAATAAAGTTGCGTGATGTTGTGGTTCAAAATAACGCAAAGCATTTTTTAATGCTAACTTTTTCTCTTCTTCAGTAAGAATTTCTTTTCGCTTAGGTGCGTGATTTATTTCTGATTCGTAAGGTTTTGGAGCGGGTAATATCGCTGGAATTCCTTGTTGAATAGCTTCTTTGAATGTCATAATTTAATGGTTTTGTAATAGTAGTTGCGTGAGGGATTGAAGCGATATCCTTTTTGAAGTTTCCTCTACGAAGTTAAAGGGAACTTTAAAAAGATAAAGCGAAAAGCCCGACCCTTGGGGCACGCCCTTATTTTTTGATTAATCCTGTTTTTTTGTCAAATCCGTACGGACAGTGTTTGCATCCGCTTTTGCAGCAATAGCCGCGTTTGGATAAATAGTGCGATGTGAATACGCGATATCCTGCCTCGGCTATGTAATAATCTTCTCCAAGTACAAGTGGTTCTTTCATATCGACTTCTTTATACAAAAATAATAAAAATGTGAGCTAAAAACGGATTATTTAGAATAATTTGAGTTTTTGAGATTAAGATTTTCGGCTTTTGTATTAACTTTGTAGTTATGTTGATTGTTTTTAGTAAGTATTTGGTTCCGAAAGGTTTTGTAGGAATAACTATCTTTCCTTTTGTGATTTTACGGAATAAAAATCTAAAGAACTACGAAGTTCTTTTATTTCACGAACGAATTCATTTAAAACAACAATCAGAAATGTTGGTTGTTTTTTTCTTTATTTGGTATGGAATTGAATTTCTGATTCGGTTTTTAAAACACAAAGATAAATTAATAGCTTATCGGAATATTAGTTTTGAACGAGAAGCTTATGTTAATGAGAGAAATTTTAAATATTTTGAAAATAGAAAATGGTTTGCATTCCTGAAGTATTTGAAATGAATCCAGAACGAGAAAGTTTTAATGAGAAAGTTGTTTTATCATTTGAAACTTCCGTTGAGTTGTTTGTAAAACGAGAAGATGTATTGCATTCAGAAATATCGGGTAATAAATTCAGAAAGTTAAAATACAATTTACAAGAAGCTAAACATTTGAGGTTTACTAAATTGTTGACTTTTGGCGGTGCTTATTCAAATCATATTGCAGCGGTTGCAGCAGCAGGAAAAGCTTTTGGTTTCGAAACTATTGGAATTATTCGTGGCGATGAATTGGTTGATAAATTTATGGAAAACGAAACTTTGAAATTGGCTTTTGAAAACGGAATGCGCTTTGAATTTGTTTCTAGAACAGCTTATAGGAACAAAACTTCGGAAGATTTTTTGGAACAATTAAAAGCGAAATTTGGAGATTTTTATTTGATTCCTGAAGGTGGAACAAACGCATTTGCTGTAAAAGGTTGCGAAGAGATTGTGACAGAGGCTGATACTAATTTCGATTATCTTTGTTGCGCGATTGGAACAGGAGGAACGATTTCTGGAATTGTAAATAGTGCTTTTGAGAATCAAAAAGTTTTAGGTTTTCCGGCTTTGAAAGAAAGCTTTTTACAAGATGAAATTTCTTTGTTTTCTCGTAAAAATAATTGGGAGTTAATTCGAGATTATCATTTTGGAGGTTATGCTAAAACTACCTCTGAGTTAATTGATTTCGTAAACGATTTTAATCAAAATCAATCTTTTAAAATTGAACCTGTTTATACAGGTAAAATGTTTTATGGTTTGTTTGATATGATGAGAAATAATTATTTTAAACCTAATTCAAAAATATTAGCTGTTCATACAGGCGGATTGCAAGGTTTAAATTCAAAAATATTACAAAAATAAATATGCGAAAACTGTTTTTAGCTTTATTGGTTTTATGTTGTGTTGGTTGTAGCGCTTCGCATAAAAATGCCACACGTGAAAAAATTAGAGCAGAATATGCTAAAAAGAAAGGTGGTTCTAAATCTAAATCCAAAAGTGAAATTTCGAGAAATAAGTCGGTAAAATTAGAAGCTACTTCTAAGGTTTCGGTAACTAATGTTACGGTTGATGAATATATTAATACGTATAAATTGGTTGCTATGGAGAATATGAAATTGTTCGGTATTCCGGCAAGTATCAAATTGGCTCAAGGAATTTTAGAATCTGGTTCAGGAACGGGTACTTTATCTCGAGAAGCGAATAATCATTTTGGAATTAAATGTGCTAATAATTGGTCGGGAGAATCGGTTGCTTTTACAGACGACGCACCAGATGAATGTTTTCGAAAATATAATTCTCCGATGGAATCTTTTGCTGATCATTCTCAATTTTTAGTAAATAGAAAGCACTATAGAAATTTATTTTTATTAGACAAAAAAGACTATAAATCTTGGGCAAATGGTCTGAAAAGAGCTGGTTATGCAACAGATCCTAAATATGCAGAAAAATTAATAAGTATTATTGAAAGGTATCAATTATATCAATTTGATAATTTGGTTTTAGGTAATAATTATGTATTTGAATTACCTAAAGTTACTGAAATTGTTTATGAAAATTCATATCAGGTAGCAAAAGGAGATACGCTTTTTTCTATTTCAAGAAAGTTTGATATGAGCGTTGACGAGCTAAAAGAAATAAATAAAATACAAGAAAATAATATCAAAATAGGACAAACTTTAAAAGTTAAATAATATGTTATATCAAAGAAGTAGTCAATTATTTTTAGAAGCTCAGAAAGTAATTCCAGGAGGAGTAAATTCACCAGTTCGTGCTTTTAAATCGGTTGGAGGAACACCAATTTTTGTTAAAGAAGCCAAAGGTGCTTATTTATATGATGAAGATGGAAATCGATTAATTGATTACATAAATTCTTGGGGACCAATGTTACTTGGGCATTCTTATGAGCCTGTAGTAAATGCGGTTATTGAAAAAGCAAAAAAAGGAACTTCTTTTGGAATGCCAACTGAGATTGAAACTCAAATTGCAGAGTTGGCTGTTTCTATGGTTCCGAATGTAGATAAAATTCGTTTTGTAAACTCAGGAACTGAAGCTTGTATGAGTGCAGTTCGATTAGCAAGAGGATTTACTGGGCGTGAAAAAATTATTAAGTTTAGAGGTTGTTACCATGGACATTCAGATTCGTTTTTAATTTCTGCAGGAAGTGGTTTAAGTACATTTGGAGTGCCAAATAGTCCTGGAGTTACTAAAGGTACAGCACAAGATACTTTATTGGCAGATTACAATAATTTAGATTCGGTTAAAGTATTATTCGAATTGAACAAAAACGAAATTGCTTGTATTATCATTGAGCCAGTAGCTGGAAATATGGGATGTGTTCCGCCAATGAACGGTTTTTTAGAAGGTTTACGTCAACTTTGTGATGCTAACGGCGCTTTACTTGTTTTTGATGAAGTAATGACTGGGTTTAGATTAGCAAAAGGTGGTGCTCAAGAGCTTTTTGGAATTAATGCGGATATCGTTACTTTCGGAAAAGTAATCGGTGGAGGTTTGCCAGTAGGAGCATTTGCAGCTCGTAATGAGATTATGAACTTTTTATCTCCTGTTGGACCTGTTTATCAGGCAGGAACTTTATCAGGAAATCCGCTTGCAATGGCTGCTGGATTAACGATGTTGCAAGAGATTAATAAAGATGCGGAATTGTTTAAACGTTTAGATGAAAAAACAGCTTATTTAGAAAAAGGGATTCGTGAGGTTCTTACAAAAAACAATATTGAACACGTTGTGAATAGAGTAGGTTCAATGATTTCTATTTTCTTTTGTAATGGTGAGGTTGTAGATTTTGTAACTGCAGGAAAAGGAGATACGCCTTATTTCAAGAATTTCTTCCATAAATTAGTTGAAAATGGTGTTTATATTGCACCTTCATCTTACGAGACTTGGTTTATCACAGACGCATTGTCTTATGCCGATTTAGATGAAACGATTCAAGCTATTGATAAGGTTACACAAGAGATTTAATCATAAAAAAAACGCTTTCAAATTTTGAAAGCGTTTTTTTTGTTATATTTCTTCTACTGGCAAGTATTGTTGACCTGATATTCTGTTAAATATCGTTTGATTTTGAGAAATCTGAGTGTATAATGTAGTGCCTAAAATATTTTGCATACTAGTTTTGACACCTTCAATGTATGTTTCTAATTCTTCACCTTCTATTTCAGAAGAAAGAGTTTTATATTTGTAGTAAAACAAGCGTTGTAATTCTTTTAATTGTATTTCAGAAATTGTACTGAAATTTGTTGATAATAAATTGATATCCTCATCAATAAACGGCGTCATCACCTCTGAGTTATCTTTAATGGTTTGTCTGTCAAGTGTGCTCTGAGCATTTACTGAAGTACTTAAAGCAATTAATGCAAGGGATAGTAATATTTTTTTCATTATTATCTATTTAGTTTCGTTCAAGTCTAAACGCTTTTACTTTATATTTAAAAAAGTTTGTTTAAATTATAAAAGAGTAGTTGTTTTTTTTGAACGATTTTGTTGTTTATATTGAAAATTGAGAAATTCTAAATTAGATTTTAATTATAAGATATAAAAAAAATTATTCTTGTGCTAAATATGCTAAGCCTGTAATTCTATAAAATAAATCTTGATTTTGAGATACTTCGCTGTATAAATCATCTCCTAAAACAACTTTTATTCTAGCTTTCATTGAATCTGTAAGTGAAACCAAATCTTGTTCGGATGTGTCTTTAGATAAAGTTTCGTATTTGTGTACAAATAGATTGTATAAAGTTTTAGCCTGACTTTTTGAAATCTGATTAAAGTTTTCCGATAATAATTCTATGTCTTCTACTGAAAACTCAGCAACTTGATCAGGTGAACTCTTGATTGTAGCTCTGTCAATTGTGTTTTGTGCATTCATTGAAATGCAACAAGTAACAAATAATAAGGATAATATAACTTTTATCATGACTTAAATCAATTTGATTCCTTCAAAACTAAACAATTTCTTGAAATAAAAAAATATTTTAACTATTATTATTTATTGAAAATTTAATTTTTATTTGATTCTTTTGTTTTCTTTATTTATTATGACGAGTTGTTTTGTTATTCTTTTATAGAAAGTGCTGTAATTGTGATTATATATAAATATAAAAAAGTGAACCTAAGTCCACTTTTGAAGTTTTATTTTAGAACAACTGTTTTGTTTTCTCCGTCAACTTCTACTGAAGTTAATCCATGTTTTGCTAAGTTTTTCATTGAAGCATCCCATTTTTTACCGCTTAAACCAGCTTCTAATTTTAATTGACCTAAATCAAAACGATTTTCATTTTTTTCTAGAATTCCAACAATAATTTTTTCTTCTGCTGATAACTCAAATGTAGGAACAGTTTTTTCTGGTCGCATTTGTGGGAAGAATAAAACTTCTTGAATTGAAGGATTGTTTGTTAAGAACATTATTAAACGATCCATTCCAATTCCTAAACCTGAAGTTGGAGGCATTCCATATTCTAAAGCTCTTAAAAAATCTTGGTCAATAAACATAGCTTCATCATCACCACGTTCAGAAAGTGCCATCTGTGATTCGAAACGTTCACGTTGATCAATAGGGTCATTTAACTCAGAATACGCATTAGCAATTTCTTTACCGCAAACCATTAATTCAAAACGTTCTGTCAATTCAGGATTGTCTCTATGAACTTTAGTTAAAGGCGACATGTCTTTAGGATAATCTGTGATGAATGTTGGTTGAATGAAATTTCCTTCACACTTTTCGCCAAAAATTTCATCAATTAATTTTCCTTTACCCATAGTTTCGTTTACATCAATTCCCATTGCTTTTGCAGCCTCGAAAATTTCTTTTTCAGTTTTGCCTGTAATATCAAAACCTGTGAATTGTATAATTGCATCGGTCATTGTAACTCGAGCGTATGGAGCTTTGAAATTAACTTTGTGTTCTCCAAAAGTAGCTTCGGTTGTTCCGTTAACCTGTAATGCGCAGTATTCTAATAAGTTTTCTGTAAATTCCATCATCCAGTTGTAGTCTTTGTATGCTACATAAATTTCCATTGCTGTAAATTCTGGATTGTGCGTGCGATCCATTCCTTCGTTACGGAAGTTTTTAGAGAATTCATAAACTCCGTCAAATCCACCAACAATTAAACGCTTTAAATATAATTCGTTAGCAATTCTCATATATAAGGGAATGTCTAATGAATTGTGGTGTGTGATAAATGGACGAGCCGCAGCCCCACCAGGAATTGATTGAAGAATTGGAGTTTCAACTTCCATATAACCTGCTTGGTTAAAAAAGTCACGCATCGCAGTGAAAAGTTTCGTTCTTTTTACAAATACGTCTTTTACTTGAGGGTTTACTACTAAATCAACGTAACGCATACGGTAACGTAATTCAGGGTCAGTAAAAGCATCAAAAACGTTTCCTTCTTCATCAACTTTTGGAAGAGGAAGTGGGCGTAATGTTTTACTTAATAAAGTAACATTTGAAACACGAATACATTTAGCACCAACTTGTGTTGTAAACAATTCTCCTTCGATTCCAATAAAATCACCTAAATCGATTAATTTTTTGAAAACTTGATTATATAATGTTTTGTCTTCTTCCGGACAAATTACATCTCTATTTAAATACAATTGAATACGTCCTTCAGAATCTTGTAACTCAGCAAAAGAAGCTTTTCCTTGGTCACGAACACTCATTAAACGTCCCGCAACAATTACCTTCTTGCCTTCTTCAAAAGTTTCCTTGACTTGCTTCGAAGTATGATTTACTGGAAACAAATTTGCTGGATATGGATTGATACTAAGCTCTTTTAGCTTGTTCAATTTCTCTCTTCTGATGATTTCTTGTTCTGAAAGTTGCATGATTATTTTAATATAAATTATTTAACATGCAAAGATATGATTTATTTTAGAATTGTAATTGTTTTAAAAACTGCTTTTCAAAGGTTTTTATTGTAAATTTGTTTTTCATAAAATAATGTGAGATGAGTATTTGGCGTGTTTTGTTAGCGATTGTTTTTCCACCCTTATCTGTTTTTGATAAAGGTTGTGGTTCTATTGTTATTGTGTTCTTGTTGACACTTGCTGGGTGGATTCCAGGTGTAATCGCTGCTTTGGTTATTTTGAATAATCCAAAATATAATTGATTTTATGAATATCATGAATAATAAAATAATAATTAAAGAATTAGGTTTAAAGGATTATAAAGAAACTTGGGATTATCAAGAAAATTTGTTTCAAGAAATTCTTTCAATTAAATCGCAAAATAGAAAAGATAATACAGTAAATGAAACGCCAAATTATCTTTTATATGTTGAGCATCCACATGTTTATACATTAGGTAAAAGTGGAGATTTGTCTAATATGTTACTTTCAGAAAATCAGTTGGCTGAAAAAGGAGCTGCTTTCTATAAAATTAACCGTGGTGGCGATGTTACATATCACGGACCAGGACAGGTGGTTGGATATCCTATTTTAGATTTAGAAAATTTCTTTACGGATATTCATAAATATTTAAGATTTTTAGAAGAAGCAGTGATTTTAACTCTCGCAGAATACGGAGTTGTCGCAACTCGTAGCCAAGGAGAAACTGGGGTTTGGATTGATGTTGGAACTCCGTTTGCTCGTAAAATTTGTGCAATGGGTGTTCGTGCTTCTCGTTGGGTTACGATGCACGGTTTCGCATTAAATGTAAATTCAGATTTAGGTTATTTTGATCATATTATTCCTTGCGGAATTCGAGGTAAAGCTGTTGCTTCATTGAATAATGAATTAGGTGTGAAGTTTGTAGATGAACAAGATGTGAAAGAGAAAATTACGAAGCATTTAGTTGATTTGTTTCAAATGCAATTAATGTAGTATATTATAAAGGAGTTGCTTTTTGGTAACTCTTTTTTTATAAATCTAATTTCAATTGTTCAGGTAAAAGTCTAAACGACATTCGATGGTATTTACAAGGGCCGAATTCAAGAATTGCTTTTCGGTGTTCTTTGGTTGGGTAGCCTTTGTTTTGTTTCCAGTTATACATAGGGAATTCTTCGTGAATCAAATCCATGTATTCATCACGTTTTGTTTTTGCAATAATCGAAGCAGCTGCGATACTTAAATATTTAGCGTCGCCTTTGATAATA
>SMEN01000185.1_pt1 | contig 28276 bp, 28 predicted proteins | sample 2456271 | NCBI WGS metagenome assembly SMEN01 (sample SAMN10132593, study PRJNA489261) | soil metagenome | isolation source: day1 control-loamy sand soil ammended with raw manure from dairy cow... | place: USA | collected 2015-04-01 | reverse complement strand
AGAAATGACGCAAAAAAGCCTGGGTATGACGTTAATTCTTGCACCGGATCAAACCTTGGCCGGCATCTTTACCGACGGAGACTTACGCCGCGCACTAGATAAAGGCATTGATGTACGCGAAGCCAGCATTGACGAATTAATGACCCATGGTGGCAAAACTGCGCGCCCTGAAATGCTCGCAGCGGAAGCCTTAAAAATTATGGAAGACCATAAAATCAGCTCACTGCCAGTCATCAACGAACACAATCAAGCGATTGGCGCGCTCAATATGCACGATTTATTGCGCGCAGGAGTCATGTAATGCTGAATTTAAATAATTAGTGCTCGATGTTGACGGCGTACTGACTGATGGCAAACTCTATTTCTTAGCTGATGGTAGCGAAGCTAAAGCCTTTAGCACTCTAGATGGTCAAGGCATTAAGATGCTGATGAACTCGGGAGTCAATGTCGCCATCATTACTGGACGCACTTCAACGATTGTCGAGCGCCGTGCGGCAAACCTAGGCATCATGCACCTGATACAAGGCCGCGAAGACAAACGCACTGCCTTAGATGAATTACTCAGCTCTCTGCAACTTTCTTATGATCAAGTTGCCTATTTAGGCGATGATTTACCTGATTTAGCTGCGATTCGTTGCGTGGCGTTAGGCGTGGCTGTGGCCAATGCCAATACTTTTGTCCGCCAGCATGCACTCGCGGTCACTTCGTTGCGCGGCGGTGAAGGCGCTGCACGTGAACTTTGCGAATTTATTATGGCAGCACAAGACACACTTAACGCAGCGCAAAACGCTTATTTATAATTAATTACGGTTGTTTCTATGTCCGCTAACCTAAGGCTTGTGCTATTTTTTATACCCTTTGCGCTACTAGTCGCCGCATTAGGTTACTGGAACATCGACAGCTCCACGCCTGACAACCAGCACAGCAGCGCGCAAGCCAAGAAAACTATCGACTTTTTTGCTCAAGGCACACAAACATTACAGTTTACCGATGAAGGCACAGTGCAATATGAACTCAGTAGCCCTCATCTCGAACACACGCAAGATGATGATATTACGGTATTATTGCAGCCTGATTTGTTACTCTTTCGTGGCACTGAATTTCCTTGGCATATTTCCAGCGAACGCAGCGAAGTCAGCCCTGAAGGCAAAGAAGTTGAATTACTCAAAAATGTGCGCATTGAACGCACCGATGAACAGGGGCGTCCAACGATCCTGACTACTGAGCAACTGACTTACGTGCCGGAAACTGAGTATGCTCATACCAAGCTTGCGGTAAAAATTGAAGCAGCCAACGGTGTAACTACCGGCGTTGGTATGCAAACCTATTTGAACGAAAGTAAAATGCGTTTACTTTCTAAAGTGAGAGGCCGACATGAAGTTCGCTAGCACAACCGCTTTACTTATTGCCGCAAGTTTCAGCATGCTCAGTGGGCTTGCTCAGGCTCTACCGAGCGACCGTAACCAGCCCATTAATGTTCAGGCTGATAGCGCAGAGATGGATGATAAGCGCGGCGTTGCGATCTATCGCGGCGATGTCATCATCACCCAAGGCACACTCAAAATTACTGGCGACACAGTCACTATCACCCTCGATCAAGCTGGCGATATTGATGTGTTCACTTCAGTTGGGAAACCCGCCTATTACGAACAAAAACCTTCGGAAAACAAGGATATTGTTCAGGCTTACGGTTTAACCATTCAGTACTTTGCCAATAATGAAAAAATCATCATCATTGATCAGGCAAAAGTAATTCAGCAAGGCAACACGTTCCGCGGCGAAAAAATCATCTACGATACGCAAAAGCAAATCGTCACCGCTGGACGCGGTAAACAAGGCACTATTAGCACGCCTTCACCGCGAATTAACATGGTTATCCAACCCAAGAACAAAACAGAGCCAACCGCACCATGAGCAGTACCTTGATCGCTAAAAACCTAGCCAAATCCTATAAAGGCCGCAAGGTTGTACATGACGTCAGCGTCTCCATTGAAAGCGGGCAAATTGTCGGTTTACTCGGTCCTAACGGCGCTGGCAAAACCACGTGTTTCTATATGATAGTTGGCCTAGTCAAAGCAGATAAAGGCACCGTTTTTATTGATCAAACCGATGTCAGCTTTCAGCCGATGCATGGCCGCGCTCGAGCAGGGATAGGTTATTTGCCGCAAGAAGCTTCGATTTTCCGCAAACTTAGCGTGGCCGATAATATCTTGGCTATCTTAGAGTTGCGCAAAGACTTAGACCGTGCCGGACGCCTGCAAGCGCTCGACGAGTTGCTACAAGAGTTCAGTATCACCCACCTACGCAACAACCTTGGCATGAGCTTGTCCGGCGGCGAACGACGTCGCGTTGAAATTGCTCGCGCACTAGCTACTAACCCTAAATTCATTCTATTGGATGAGCCTTTTGCCGGCGTTGACCCTATTTCAGTTGGCGATATCAAGCAGATCATTCACCATTTAAAAGATAAAGGCATTGGCGTTTTAATCACCGACCATAACGTACGTGAAACGCTAGACATCTGTGAGACAGCTTATATTGTCAGCGACGGTCAGATTATTGCCGCAGGCGAACCGAGCAGCATCTTAGAAAACCAATTGGTTAGAGATGTGTACTTAGGTCAAGAGTTCCGTCTCTAAAAAGCCCTTCTTACAGGGTCATTTGCGCTAAAAATGACCCGACTTTCAAGCAATCTAAAACTTACTTTTCACCATCAACTGTTTGTCAAGTCTAGGCAAACACGAAAAAATCAGGCATAAATCTTGCTAGGCGCCATGCCGTGGCGCAATCATGATATAGGAGTCATGTCCTGCAGCTATGAAAGCCTCACTCGTTTTAAAGATGGGTCAACATCTGACGATGACCCCACAATTGCAACAAGCCATCCGCTTGCTGCAAATGTCGACGCTGGACTTACAAGAAGAAATCCAAGAGGCCTTGGACAGCAACCCTATGCTCGAACGCCAAGAAGAAGGCGACGCGCCCAGCGATGACCGCAACTCAAACGATGATAGCAGCGACTATAACGCCAGCTCACAGCAAAATACTCCCCAGGAAGCCCCAAATAGCGCAGAAAATCTCGCTGACGCCAACGAGTGGAACGAACAGATTCCTAGTGAACTAGAGATCGATACATCGTGGGAAGATATTTACCAAACCAGCGCCAGCAGCTTACCAAGCGCCAGCAGTGAAGAGTGGGACTTCACTAGCACCACTTCAGTTGGCGTAGACCTGCAATCCCACTTGCTCTGGCAATTAAACCTAGCAAAAATGTCGGATGATGACCGCATGATTGCGACAGTGATCATCGACAGTATTGGCGAAGATGGTTACTTGCAGGAATCACTGGAAGAAATTCTCGATGCCTTTGATCCTATGCAGCACATCGAAATGGACGAAGTGGAGATGGTCCTCAAACGTATCCAACAGTTTGAGCCAACTGGCGTGGCCGCACGCGATCTCAGTGAATGCTTACTCCTGCAACTGCACAACCTGCCCAGCGATACGCCCTGGCTAGCTGAAGCTCAAAAACTTTGCACCGAGTACCTAGAGCTGCTGGGAAGCCGCGATTATGCTCAACTAATGCGGCGCATGCGCATTAAGGAAGAGGCCCTAAAAGATATTGTACAACTGGTTCAAAGCTTAAATCCGCGCCCTGGCTCTGTGATTGAAAGTACCGAGCCGGAGTATATTGTTCCCGATGTCATTGTGCGCAAAGCCAATAATCGCTGGATTGTTGAGCTCAACCCTGACATTGCGCCACGCCTCACGGTCAACTCACATTATGCGAGTTTTATCCGTCGCGCTGACAACAGTGCAGACAACACCTTTATGCGCACCCAGTTACAAGAGGCACGCTGGTTTATTAAAAGCCTGCAAAGCCGTAATGAAACACTGATGAAAGTCGCTACCAAAATTCTCGATTACCAGCGTGGTTTTTTTGACTATGGGCCAGAAGCAATGAAGCCTTTAGTTTTAGCCGAAATCGCGGAAGCGGTGGGCATGCACGAATCAACCATATCAAGGGTAACTACACAGAAATATATGCACACCCCGCGCGGCATTTTTGAGTTAAAATATTTTTTCTCTAGCCATGTCAGCACTACGCAAGGGGGCGAATGCTCATCCACAGCCATTCGTGCCATCATTGAAAAGCTAGTTGCTGCAGAAAACCCTAAAAAACCATTGAGTGACAGCAAAATCGCTGGTCTACTGGAAGAACAAGGTATTCAAGTGGCACGACGGACCATTGCCAAATACCGAGAATCGCTCGGAATTGCCTCTTCAACTGATCGAAAGCAATTATTATAGACATTGGTCAGTAACACTTAATTTACGCAGGCGTTACAATCCTGCTAACACCGCACTAAGCAGTGAATCTAAGGAGAACGGTATGCAAATCACTATCACAGGTCATCAACTGGATATTACTGAAGCCCTACGTGAATACATTAATGGCAAATTCGCTAAGCTTGAGCGCCATTTCGACAAAATCACCAGCATTCGTGTCACGCTTGGTGTGGAAAAAGTGAAACAAAAAATTGATGCAACCTTGCTGATTGCTGGTGGCGAAATCATTGCCAATGCTGAGCATGACGATATGTATGCCGCGATTGACCTACTGGTTGACAAGCTGGATCGTCAGCTAATCAAGCACAAGGAAAAACAACTGGAACGTCAAAAAGGCGCGCTTGAACGCTAATAACCCCATGATTCGATTAGAACACATCCTGACCCCGGCCCGTTCGCAAGTGAACGTGCCGGGAGGCAGCAAAAAACGCGTCCTAGAATACATTGCCCACCTGATTGCCACCGACCAACCACAGATTGATGAAGACACGCTATTCGAAAGCCTGGTGGCAAGAGAAAAGCTTGGCTCAACTGGCTTTGGTGATGGTATTGCAATCCCGCATTGTCGACTCATTGGCTGCACCGCACCGATCAGCGCCGTTTTGCACTTAGAAACTGCGGTCGACTTTGATGCTATTGATGGCGAGCCAGTTGATCTTTTATTTGTGCTTTTAGTACCTGAAGAAGCGACCGATGAACACTTAGAGCTGTTACGTCAAATTGCTGGTATTTTTGAGCAAGATGATGTTCGTGAGCGCTTGCGCAATGCGCCAGACAGTAATGCCCTGTATCAAACAGTGCTAAATGCACAACTTTAGAGGTTTGACAACATGCGTTTAATTATCGTGAGTGGCCGTTCAGGTTCAGGTAAAAGTACTGCACTTGACGTATTAGAAGACAACGATTTTTACTGCATCGATAACCTCCCAGCCATGCTGCTACCAGAGCTTGCAGAGCGTACTTTGTTGGCGGCTGAATTAGTCCACCCACAAATCGCAGTGTCTATTGACGCGCGCAACGCCCCCAACCAACTTGAGCGCTTCCCAGAACTGCTAGCAGGTCTGCGTGAACGCCATATTGTTTGTGATGTTTTGTATCTGGATGCCGATGATGAAACCTTATTAAAACGGTTTTCTGAAACTCGCAGACGCCATCCTCTAACGAATGAATCACGCTCTCTGGCTGAAGCCATTCGCGATGAGAAAGTCCTGCTTTCACCGATTACCGATCTCGCTGACCTGACCATTGATACTTCCCACCTTAATCTATACCAATTACGCGACAGCATTAAACTGCGCTTACTGGATAAGCCAGAGCCTGGCACTGCTTTTCTGATTGAATCGTTTGGTTTTAAGCGCGGTGTGCCGGTCGATGCTGACGTAGTGTTTGATATTCGCTGCCTGCCCAATCCTTATTGGAAGCCCGACTTGCGCGCTTATTGCGGCCTTGATCAGCCGATCATTGAATATTTAAACGAACAAACCGATGTTGAAGAAATGTATGCCGACATTTATGCCTATCTTGCCAAATGGCTGCCACGCTTTGCTGCCAGTAATCGCGCCTACGTCACCGTAGCGATTGGCTGCACCGGCGGTCAACATCGCTCGGTATATATGGCACAAAGGCTAGGCGAATCCTTACGCCAAGAGTTAAGTAACGTACAAATCCGCCATCGTGATGTGGTGCGTATCGACGAGAAACCCCATGCCTAGTTGCAAAGTGACAATTATTAACAAGCTCGGTTTGCATGCTAGAGCCGCTGCCAAGTTTGTCTCTGTCGCTAACAGTTTTCCTTGTCAGATTAGGGTCGGTCGTGACAGCCGCAACCTATGTAACGGTAAAAATATTATGTCAGTGATGATGCTGGCCGCCAGCAAAGGCACGGAGTTGCAAATTGACGCTGACGGCGAGCAAGCCGAACAAGCACTGGCCGCTTTACAAGCGCTGATTGCCGACCGTTTTACTGAAGAGTGTTAAAGCACTCACACGCCAGCTCGAATTAACCTGTATTCAAGCAGTGCGGCCCATCCACTAACGGGTCGTTAATCAAGGTACTGACACGCCGCTCATGCAATTGCGGTTGTTCGGCGCTCGCTAGTACCTCACGCAACTGTTCATCACTGCTCTCGGGGTCCAACCACAACTGCTGTTGCTGCTGGTTAAGAATAATCGGACGACGCAAGTGCGCGGCCTGCTGAGTGAGCAACGCAACACTGTAGTAGTCATGCCCTGGCACTGCATAGACATCCCACAGTCCAGCAAAGTAAAGCAGTGGCTCATTGGCGCTGAGCCAAAACGGCTGCTTGCGCTGCACGCCGCGCCACTCAAAAAAACCATTGGCTGGCAATAAACACCTTTGTTTGCGCCAAGCATTTTGAAACATCGGCAAAGTGTTGACCGTTTCCACTCGCGCATGCGCAACCGCTCGAGTTAAATCAGTCATCCAGCTCGAGGTAAACCCCCAAAGCGCTAGAGCTGCATGGCGCTGTCCTTCATTTTGGTACAACATCAGTACTTGTGATTTCGGCGCTAAATTCCAGTGCGCACGCATGTGCTGCGGAAATCCTGGCAGTTGTCCCAGCGCCTCCGGCCAATTAAATAGCGCATAACGTCCTGACATTATCGGCTCACTTCTAACATTCTAAAAAACCATGTGGGTCAACCAGAGCTTCTTGAGCCTCATCGATGAGCGGCGTGGCCTGCTGATAGTCAACAATTAACTCGCGCGCACGAATGGCTTGTTGGTCATCAACCATGAGTCCAAGCAATCCCAAAGCAGGTAGCTCCCCCATGCCGCCAATCAAATCAGCACCCTGCAAATGCACGGAAATACCTTCACTGTGCAGCATACTGATTAACATTTGCGCTTCAATCAAATCAACCGGCTCATGAATCCTTTGCACTGTAGAACTCCTCTGCAAGTAATCAATGATTATAGGTATAATAGCCCAATTATCTAACCCGACAGCGCACTAAGCACTGCACCGCTCCCCAATTAAGAGAGTCACATGGATCAATTTGACAGCATTCGCCCTTATAATGACGACGAAGTGGCGGCAGTATTGCAACGTTTACTGGCTGATGCAGATTTCTTATCCATGATCACCCAGTACCGTTTCCCTACTGCCTCACGTTACATTGATTGGCTATTACGCCCAATCACTGCTTGGAAACTGCGCAACGAGATACGCAAAGTACACAGTGTTGCCGCTCTGCAACAACGCATTGAAGCCTATGTCGAACAAAGCATTAGCCAAGTGACTGATGGCATTAGTTTTTCTGGCATAGAACATTTGCAGACAGGCAAGCCTCATCTGTATTTAGCCAATCACCGTGACATTGTCATGGATCCGGCTTTTGTCAATTACGCGCTGTTTCAAGCAAAGCTGTCTACACCAAGGATTGCCATTGGCGACAATCTTTTACAAAGACCCTTTGTCAGCGACCTGATGCGCATCAATAAAAGCTTTATTGTGCACCGCTCACTCACCAACCGTCGTGAAAAACTAACAGCCTTTCAATTGCTGTCAGCTTATATCAATCATTCAATACTGCACGATCAAGAATCAATTTGGATCGCGCAAGCAGAAGGTCGTGCCAAAGACGGCGATGACCGCACCGAAAGTGCTATTTTGAAAATGTTCCATCTGTCACGTAAAGATGAAGATTTCCAAGCGGTGATCGCCTCGTTACAACTGACGCCAGTAGCCATTAGCTATGAATATGATCCTTGCGATATTGCCAAAGCACGCGAACTCTACATCCGCGCCAGCACTGGTGAATATACCAAACAAATAGGTGAAGATGATGCCAGCATTGTACTCGGCATTACTGGCTACAAAGGCCGTGTACACGTGCACTTCTGTCCTGTTTTAACCACAGGCTTTACTGATACAAAACAACTGGCGCAACTGGTTGACCAGCATATCTGGCGTGATTACCGTCTATTCCCTGCCCATTACTTAGCATGGGGTATGTGGGATCAGCGTGATACCAGCTTGCCCGTGCCTGATATCAAAGATATCTTTGACTCGCAAGAAATTCTCAATGCACAACAACACTGGCAGAAGCGCCTTGATGCTTGTCCTGCTGAGCATCGCCCCTATTTGATCATGCAGTATGCTATGCCAGTAGAAAATCAATATCGTAATACTCAGTTACCCACCTAAATTTTGCAGATACCCGCATACACTTCTGAGGTTTTTATGCCCTGGTTACAAGTTCGTTTAGCGATTCAACCCGATCAAGCAGCCGCATGGGAAGACACCTTGCTCGAACTCGGTGCCGTGTCTGTGACCTTTATGGACGGTGAAGATCAGCCTATTTATGAACCAGACTTAGGCACCACGCCACTGTGGAGCCATACTCATTTATTGGCTCTATTTGAAGGTGATGTCGATGCCCAGGCATTGCGTCAGCATATCCAATTGCTGGGCGGCACCGACACTCCTGAACTGCACATTGAACAGATTGAAGACCAAGACTGGGAGCGCAGCTGGATGGATAACTTCCACCCTATGCGCTTCGGCCAGCGCTTATGGATTGTTCCGAGCTGGCATACAGCGCCAGAACCCACTGCAGTGAATCTACTGCTCGATCCTGGCTTAGCTTTTGGCACCGGCACTCACCCAACCACGGCTTTATGCCTTGAGTGGCTCGATGGCCAGCCTTTAGAGGGTTGCAATGTCTTAGACTTTGGCTGTGGCTCAGGCATTCTTGCAATAGCGGCCAAGTTACTCGGCGCCGCACAATTAACCTGCACCGACATTGATAGCCAAGCCTTAGAAGCGACACGCGATAACGCCAATCGCAACGCGATTAAAGAAGAAGATTTACTGGTGTATTTACCACAAGACATGCCTGCAGGGCAGTTTGATGTGGTCCTCGCTAATATTTTAGCAGGCCCATTGGTGCAGTTAGCCCCACAGTTGATTGAACACACTCGCTCTGGCGGTCGCATTGCCCTATCAGGTATTTTAGCTGAGCAAGCCCAAGAAGTGCGTGACGCCTACAGCAAAGACTTTGCTTTAGCCCCCACGGCAGAAAAAGATGGCTGGGTATGCATCTCAGGTGTACGCCTTTAACTCATAATGCGATACAGTCAATGCAGTTTAACCTCCTACATACGTTAGACTGCAGCGTATTAATGCTTTATTTGAACTTGACACAATCATGACCGACACTTTTATCACGCAATGCCCGCACTGCCAAACCAGCTTTCGCTTAAAGCACAGTCAACTGAGTGCTGCGCGCGGGTCGGTGCGCTGTGGTGCCTGTTTACAAGTGTTTAATGCCGCCAGTCAAATCACTCAAGGCTCAATAACAAGCGCGCCAAAAGTCGTGCCCGCAGCAATCGCTCCTGCAGCCAGCCCAGCAGAAATAGCTAATAGCGCCGCACAACAGACTGAAGCAGCCACAAGCAACAGCAAGAAAACCTTGATGATTCATGACGATATGGATCTCGGCGACTTGGATGACCTTGATCTCGATGAAGAGCTGGCACGTTTAGAGCAAGAAGAACAACGGCGTAGCAAAGAACTTTCTGGTGAGTTTGCCTCTTTGCAAGCCAGCAGCAAACCAAGCCCTGCACCAGCAGAAGACAGTCTAGAAAACACACCGACAGCCCTCACTGACTGGAGTGATGAGCTCCTTGCACAAGAACCTGTTGCGCAATTAAGCAGCGTTGAGCCTAAAACCGAAGAAATTGAAACACTGGCACAGCCGTTAAACATTGCACAAAACTCAAGCACTACCGCGCATTTCCAGGCATCAGCAGGACCTGTACGCATGGAGCCCATGAGCGGCCAGTTACCTAACTTTAGTGATGGTCCTTTACGTCTCGACTGGCAGCCACGAAAAAGTCCTTGGCGGCGCTGGCTAGCTTGGGGCGTCTTGAATACCTGTGTGATCCTGCTACTTGTAGGTCAATACACTTATCATAATTTTGCGCAACTGGCGCGCCAAGACAGCACACGCCCTTGGCTAGAAGTTATTTGCCCGATGATTGATTGCCAACTACCCTCTAAAGTCGATGTCGATAAAATCAAGAGCAGTAATTTACTGGTTCGCAGTCACCCTGATTTTAGCGGTGCTCTGCTCGTTGACGCGATCATTTATAACCGCGCATCCTTTAGCCAACCCTTTCCGCTGCTAAAACTCACATTCGCCGATCAGCACGGCCAAGTGTTAGCCAGCCGCTTATTTAAACCGCTGGAATACCTTGGCGGCGAACTGGCGGGACAACAACACATGCCGCAGCAGACCCCCATTCATATTGCCTTAGAAATACTTGAGCCCAGCGGCGGCGCAGTCAACTACACACTGGACTTCGTCTCACCAGATTAGCCAAGCAGCAGCGCGAAACACCTTGCGCTGCTGAGTGCAATACAGCCTAGCTGCCCGCAACCTTCATCCGTTCGATCAATACAGAACCAGTGCAGATACTGCCACGGCGATCAAGATCATTACCAACCGCGACGATCTGCTTAAACATATCGCGCATATTGCCGGCAATGGTCACCTCTTGCACCGGAAATTGGATCTCACCGTTCTCAACCCAATAGCCGCCGGCACCGCGTGAATAATCGCCGGTGACCATATTCAAGCCCTGCCCCATCAGCTCAGTCACTAGCAAGCCACGCCCCATCTTTTTCAATAAAGCCGCTTGATCATCGTTACCGTGAGTGACAAAGACATTGCGTGCACCACCCGCATTTGCCGTGCTTGGCATGCCCAGCTTACGTCCAGAGTAAGTGCTGAGCATGTAATTACACAGCACACCCTTCTCAATGAAAGGTTTAGCATAGGTGGCCAGTCCGTCACCATCAAAGGCACTGCTGGATAAACCACCTTGCAGCAAGGGGCGCTCATCTAAAGTGAGCCACTCAGGAAATAATGTCTGCCCCAATGCTCCGACTAAAAACGAAGAGTTGCGATACTGACTGCCACCAGCAATAGCACCCAGCAAGCTACCGAACAAGCCACCTGCCAACTCAGCAGCAAACAGCACAGGCACATCACAGGTGGGCACTGAGCGCGCACCTAAACGGCTGACAGTACGCTCAGCCGCTATCCGACCAATAGTTGCCGCATCAGTGAGTAAATCTCCACGACGACCGTAGTCATACCAATAATCACGCTGCATTTGTCCATCTGCTTGCGCGATCATCACACAACTGATGCTGTGCCGTGTGCCTGCGTGCCCAGCAATCAAACCATGACTGTTGCCGTATACCGTACAGCCCACATCGCTGTTGACACTGCTGCCATCGGCATTACTGATTCGCGCATCCGTAGCAAATGCGGCAGCTTCACACTCCAAGGCCAACTCAATGGCTTGTTCAGGACTTAGATCCCACGGATGCCATAAGTCTAAATCCGGGAACTCACGCGCCATCAACTGTTCATCCGCTAAGCCTGCGAACTCATCAGCAGAAGCATATTTAGCAATCGCCAAGGCCGCAGCGACAGTCTCTGTAATCGCCGCATCACCGCTCACCGTGGTACTTGCTGAACCCTTTTGCTGGCCGTGATAAACAGTAATTGAAAAGCCTTGGTCGCGATTAAACTCAACTGTTTCTACTTCACCCTGTCGCACACTGGTGGCTAAACCTTGATGAACAGAAACCGCTACTTCACAAGCGCTAGCACCTTGTTGCTTGGCCACTGCAAGAATTTTTTCTACCTGTTTTTTAAGCCCAGGTAATGCTTGCGGACCGACACTTTCACTTACACTCATAGTTACTCCAAAGCATTTTCACAAGACCCTATCAAAGTATCAGCCTTGCTCTGTTATCATGGTGTTCTAATTGATTGGAACACCGTTATGTCTGACTATATCGACGACTCGCTGGACGAAGAAGAAGAGAAAAGCAAATCACAAGTCAAGCGCGAAATGCTGGCTCTGCAACAGTTAGGCTTGCGTCTTTCTGACCTTAAGCCTGACCTGCTCAATAAAATGCCGCTCAGTGACGAACTGCGCAGAGCATTGGACGAAACGTGTAAACATACCGCGCACATTGCCCGTAAACGCCATTCGCAGTTTCTCGGCAAGCTGTTACGCAATCACGATATTGACGCCATTATGCTGCCGATGAACTTGGCTGACAGTCAAACCCGTGAATACAATAACCGCTTTCATGCTTTAGAGCGTTGGCGCAACCGTCTTATCGAAGAAGGTGACACGGCCCTACAAAGCTTTGTCGAAGACTACCCTAATACTGATATTCAGCAGTTGCGTAGCTTAATTCGTCATGCTCAACATGAACTGGCACGTAATAAAGCGCCGACCGCATCACGTAAAATCTTTAAATATTTACGTGATTTAGATGAGCAGCGCCTCGGTTTAAAATAAACCTAACATTCTTAGCGTATCGATCAACGTAACCATCGATACGCTAAGTGCAAGATTAACTACCCGTACCACCAACAGTAATACCATCAATCTTCAAGGTCGGCTGACCAACACCCACTGGTACTGACTGTCCTGCTTTACCGCAAACACCAACACCGCTGTCTAAAGCTAAATCATTACCCACCATAGATACTTGGCGCATGGCTTCTGGGCCATTACCAATTAAGGTCGCACCTTTAACCGGTGCAGTAATTTTTCCATCTTCAATTAAGTAAGCTTCGCTGGTGGAGAACACAAACTTGCCGCTGGTGATATCCACTTGTCCGCCACCTAAGTTGGCGCAATAAATACCACGCTTCACCGAACGGATAATTTCTTGCGGATCACTTTCACCAGCCAACATATAAGTATTGGTCATGCGCGGCATCGGCACGTGCGCGTAGGACTCACGGCGGCCATTACCGGTCGGCGCTACTCCCATTAAACGCGCATTCATGCTGTCCTGCATATAACCACGCAACACACCATTTTCAATCAAGGTCGTGCACTGTGTTGGTGTACCTTCATCATCAATACTTAACGAGCCACGTCGCCCGACTAAGGTGCCATCGTCAACAATGGTGCACAGCGACGATGCGACTTGCTGGCCGACTTTACCGCTGTAGGCCGAACTGCCTTTGCGATTAAAATCGCCCTCTAAGCCGTGACCTACTGCTTCATGCAGCAGAACACCGCTCCAACCTGGCCCGAGCACCACAGGTAAAGTGCCGGCTGGTGCAGCAATCGCTTCAAGGTTCACTTGCGCTTGGCGCACCGCCTCACGAGCAAACTCCATAGCACGGTCTTGCTCTAAAAAGTAACGGTAGTCGGTACGTCCACCACCACCGGCACTGCCGCGCTCACGCCGGCCATTGTGTTCAATAATCACACTCACATTAAAACGAACCAGCGGACGCACATCAGCAGCTAAGCGTCCGTCCAAGGTCGCCACTAAAATCTGCTCCCAAGAACCAGTTAAACTGACCGTCACTTGGCACACACGGGGATCGAGAGCACGAGTTGCTGCATCAATTTTTTTCAGCAGCGCAACTTTCTCTTCACGACTGATCACTTCCAACGGGTTATCTGCAGAATATAAAGGTGTATGCGCCACCGACTGAATAGCGATCGGCTGCACCTGCTGGCCTGATTGAGCGATACTGCGCGAAGCCTGTGCTGCTTGCAAAAGTGCTGGCAAAGTCAAAGCGTTACTGTAAGAAAAACCGGTTTTCTCACCCGCAAGAGCACGCACACCGACACCTTGATCAAGACTAAAACTGCCTTCTTTAACGATGCCTTCTTCTAGCACCCAAGCTTCAGAGATACGGTTTTCAAAATATAAATCAGCAGCATCAATACCGGGTCCAGCTAATTCGCTAAACACACTGGATAGCTGCTCTATTCCCAAGCCTGTTGGTGCCAATAAAACAGAACTGGCGCTGGCTAACAAATCACTCATTGTGTGTCCTCTGTGTCTGCTGGCGATAACTGCGCAACAGAAAATCGTTTGTGTTGCCAAATTGGCATACGTTGGCGAATCAGCGCTTGTTCGGCAAGCGAGCCTGCCTGTGTTAGGCAGCCGGCACCGCTCGGCAACTCCGCTAACACCTTGCCCCAAGCATCAATGATTGCCGAGTGGCCAAAGGTTTCACGACCTAAGCCATGCACGCCGCCTTGGTTTGCGGCCAATATTACACACTGGGTTTCTATAGCCCGAGCGCGTAATAAGACCTGCCAATGTGCAGCACCAGTCAATGCGGTAAAGGCCGATGGCACGCTGATCAATTCAGCGCCAGCATCTCGTAATGCACTGTACAACTCTGGAAAGCGCAAATCGTAACAGATTGTCATACCTAAGCGCCCAACTGGTGTATCGACTACAGTGCAAGCTTGTCCTGCACGGTAGCGCTCTGACTCGTTATAACTACCCTGCTGGTCAGCCACTGCGGCATCAAACAAATGCAGTTTATCGTAACGGGCCACGCACTCACCGTGCTGATCAAATAACAAAGAGCTCGCGCAAGGCTTACCCTCAAGCTGTCCAGCAGTGAGCAGCGGCACTGTGCCGCCAACAATCCATAAACCCAACTCACGTGCAGCCTGTGCTAACCAAGGTAAGATGGGGCCGCATTGCTGCGCTTCAAGGCTGGCGATATGCGCAGGATTAATATTGCCCATTGCCGCAAAGTTTTCTGGAAGCACCACTAACCGCGCTCCGCTGTCTGCTGCTTGCTCAAGTAACAACCTAGCGCAGCTTAGATTTTGGGCTATATTTTCTCCCGAGACCATTTGAATAACCGCGACCGTCATAGACGTGACTCACTCCGAATACTGGCATGTCAAGAGCACTGCTAACGTTAGCAGGACTGGCTAAGTTTACCCTGCAGAGCCTAAGGCACAACAGCTTATGCCATACTATTGAGCTGACTCATTTATAACGTGCCTATGCCTAAGACTCTTAACATCGAAAACCTAGAATGCGCGCAGTGGCGTCAAGCCATTGCCCTCGGCGACTTTAAGCGTGGCAAAGCTTACGCAGATCAAGGTCGCAGCAGCGTACTGCAACTGCAAGGTGCGACTGTCACTGCGCAATGTAAAGGCTCAGCGGGACAGACTTATCTACAAACAATAACGTTAGTAGATAAAAATAGTTATTACGATATTAATGGTCGCTGCTCATGCTACGTAGGTTATAACTGCAAGCATGTGGTTGCCGCCTTGCTTACTCTTGAAGAGATGCAGCAACAGGGTAAGCCGCCCCTCAGCTTGTCGAACGAGCCAAGCCCGCCAAATCAAAATCAAAATCAAAGTGCGCCAGCCTTGCAGATTTTCGATGCGCCTGTACAGCAACCAACCCCACAACTCACTTTTGGCAGTCTGTCACTCAAACGTTACGATGCACGCAGCGCTCGTATGCAAAGCCAGGTACAGCATCGCGCTGCTCTAGCATTCGACTATCAAGGCCATCTCTGCAGTGGCAAATCGACGCCTGACTTTCTAGCCACTACAGGCCCTTATCAGCGCCTGCGCATCACCCGTGATTTAGATTTTGAACAGCAATGCCGAGAGCAGCTGAAGAAACTCGGCTGGCAAATATCATTACGGCGCAGTGATGCTGTACCGGATAGTGCGGGCGATGCTTATGAATTGGCCAGCGAGGCGGCTTGGTTAACCTTTATGCAGCAACCTTTATCCAAGCTGCGCGAACAAGGTTGGCGCACGCTAATGCTGCCAGAGTTTCAATTCAACCTACTCAGCATTGATCACTGGTATGCAACCATTGAAGAGTCCCCCTCCCTCGACTGGTTTTCCTTAGAACTGGGCATTGAGGTTGAGGGAAAAGTTATCAGCTTGCTGCCAATTTTATTACAGCTGATTCGCCAGTCACCAAAATTGCTTGATCGAGAATATCTAGCACAGCGTGATGATAATGACGTTGTGCTGGTGCATGTGGGGAAGCTTGGCAAGCGCGTGGCGCTACCTTATGCACGCATCCGCGCAGTGCTGAGTAGCTTGGGCGAGCTGTATATGCAAGAAGCTATCAGTGCGGATCATAAACTGCGCTTACCGCGCCAAGAAGCTGCTCGTTTAACGCAACTGCAAGCCAAGGGTATCGATTGGCAAGGTGGCGAAGCCATCCAAGCCTTAGCCGAACGCTTAACACAACCTTTACAAAGCTTAAGCCCTATCCCTGCAGGTTTAAATGCCAACTTACGTGCCTATCAGCATGAAGGCTTAACTTGGCTGCAAAATTTAATGCACACTGGCATGGGCGGTATTTTGGCCGACGATATGGGCTTGGGTAAAACCTTGCAAAGCTTGGCGCATATTCTCAGCGAGAAAAACGCCCAACGCCTGCAGCATCCAGTGCTGATTATTATGCCAACCAGCCTGATAGCTAACTGGCAGGATGAAGCTGCACGCTTTACGCCACAACTAAAAGTGCTGTCCTTACATGGACAGCAACGTCATGCACTATTTGCGCAGATTACTGAAGCCGACATTGTTATCAGCACCTATGCGTTGCTATCACGTGATAGCGAACAGCTATTGGCACATCAGTGGCACATTGTGATTCTCGATGAAGCACAAACGATTAAAAACCCTCGCAGCAAAGCAGCCATCTGCGCTTCTCAATTACGTGCACAGCAGCGTCTATGCTTAACCGGTACGCCTTTAGAAAATAATTTAGGCGAGCTCTGGTCGCTGTTTAACTTCCTTATGCCCGGCTGGCTCGGCGACAATAAAAGCTTTACTCGCCAATACCGTACCCCCATTGAGCAACATGCTGACGAACAACGTTTAGCGCATCTGCAAGGTCGTCTCAAACCCTTCATTTTAAGGCGTAGCAAAGAGCAAGTGGCACGCGAACTGCCAGCAAAAACCGAGATCACTCAATTCATTGACCTTACTAGCGCTCAACGCGATCGCTACGAATCTCTGCGCCTCGCCATGGACAAAAAAGTCCGCGAGGAAATCCAGCGACTGGGTATAGGACGAAGTCATATTGTTGTCTTGGAAGCATTACTGCGCCTGCGCCAAGTGTGCTGTGATTTACGTTTACTCAGCGCTGACGATGCCGCGCAATATAGCAGCAAAGACTCGGCTAAGATGCAGCATTTACTGGAAATGCTGCGCAGTTTTACCGCGGCCGGAAGGCGTATTTTGGTTTTCTCACAATTCACTAGCATGCTGGCTTTAATTGCCGATGAGCTTGATGCTGCGCACATTTCTTATGTGCAACTGACCGGCCAGACCCGAGACCGACGTAGCCCAGTGCAACGCTTCCAAGCTGAAGAAGTGCCTGTATTTCTAATCAGCCTAAAAGCTGGCGGGGTTGGCTTGAATTTAACCGCAGCCGATACCGTAATCCATGTTGACCCTTGGTGGAATCCTGCCAGTGAAGCGCAAGCCAGCGACCGTGCTTATCGCATCGGACAAACTAAGCCCGTTTTTATCTATAAACTGATTGCTCGCGGCAGCGTTGAAGAAAAAATCCAACATCTGCAACAGCATAAAGCAGAGCTTGCCAGTAGTATTCTTGATGGTGGCGCCAGTGTCAGTGGCGGCTTAGATGAATCCAGCATTGCAGCACTACTCGCGCCGCTTAATTCTTAGACGTCACATATATTTTATAAAAATCTGAAGTTTGCTATGCTCGCAACTCGACTTAAGGAGCAGAAACTTTTGAAAGACAATTGGGCTGAGAAAATACGCGCGCACTTGCACAGCTACGCAGAATCAGTGGGCAATCTTCTAGTCGAAGCTTTTCATTACCTGGCACTCTTCGTTATTGGCGGCATCACGGCTTGGGCAGCGGTGCTTACCGTCCTCGAAATGCTTGGCAAAGGCGCAGCATCAATTGATGATATTTTGCTGCTATTTATCTATCTTGAACTTGGAGCTATGGTTGGCATTTACTTCAAAACCAACCACATGCCCGTGCGCTTTTTAATCTATGTCGCTATTACAGCACTAACGCGCTTGATGATTTCCGACATATCCCATCATCATCGTCCAGACATGGGCGTTGTTTACGTGTCTGGCGCTATTCTACTGCTGGCATTTTCTGTCTTAGTTGTGCGCTACGCTTCGGCAAATTTTCCTGCAGTCAAACCCAGCATTAAGCAGCAACCGATTGCCGGTGAAAGTCATGAGGGCATTGAGCCTAACTGATTCATTTATAATAGAGTCCCGCGTGTTGACTAATAAATATCGCCCAACCAAACTTTAAGCGAATTTTCATTACTTATCTGCAACACGCTCGCCCAGAAAACACTCTATTACTTGGTTGGCACTGGCATCGGGAACGTCATGACATTACCAACTGCTGCTTCACTGATGCGTGCGACACCTAAACGCTCAACCTCATCAATGCGCACGATGGCTTGCAGTGGAACATAACTGCGGATAACCCCTTCAAACTGTGCTTTCAGTTTTTCTTCGCTGGGGTCTACCACCACCTGTGTGCGCTCACCAAAGACAAACTCTTCGACCTCTAAAAAACCCCACAAATCGCTCTGATAGATGGCTTTTGCATACATCTCAAAGACTTGGCCTTGATTAACAAAGATCACTTTGAAAATTGGATTCTCACTTTTACTCATAACCGCATACAACTCACTTTTTAACAGACGCGCAGCTTAACATACCCACTTACTTATAGAGTATTACACGGACGGTGATCACTAATGCAGCACCCTGCCGTACTCATTAATTGCAGTGCAATACTGCGAAAAGTCATTTAACGATTGACATGCGAATGAGAATTGTTATTATTAGCTCAACTGATCGCAAGATCAGCCGATGACTGAAGAATCAACAGGTCGATTTTTTAGGTTATCTCCTCATCAGGCTAAACACGGTTTTGACCCGCACTTGTGCGGGTCTTTTTTTTATGCCCTAAATTAATCGCGCTTATTAAATGTTCCATAATCCAGACACAAAAAAGCCAAGCTCTAGAGCTTGGCTTTTAGCAATGCTAAGACACTGCCAGGATCAGGCAGCATCATTTAACATTTAATTAACGCACACCAGATTGACGTAACGCTGCTGGAGTGAAATCACCCGAAACAGCAGTTGAACCAAACTCGTAAGCTTTCTTCTCTTCGTTCTTCATACCTAGAGCAAGGTAGCGACCTGATTGCAGGTCATACAACGCCTCCAATGAATACCAAGGCACTTGTTTATTATAGTATTGAAGCGTATGAGCTTCGCCTACGCGCCATAAGTTACCACGGCCATCGTAATGGTCAATGGCTGCTGCCTGCCAGCTATCTTCATCGATGTAGAAATCACGTTTTGCATAGATATGACGCTCACCTGCTTTCAGAGTCGCTGTCACATGCCATACACGGTGTAACTCATAGCGAGTTAGATCTTGATTGATGTGACCGGCTTTAATAATGTCATCATACTTAAGCTTTGGTGAATCCAACTCGTAGTTGTTGTAAGAGATATAGATCTCTTTTTTACCATTGAGTTTCCATTCGTAGCGATCAGGCGCTCCGTTGTACATATCAAGGTTGTCTGAAGTACGTAAGCCATCTGCTGCGGTACCTGGACCATCATAAGAAACTTGTGGCGCACGACGCACACGGCGCTGACCAGCATTATATAGCCACGCCATACGCGGCTCTTTAATCTGATCCAGTGTCTCATGGACCAACAACACGTTACCCGCTAAACGTGAGGGCGCAGTGACCTTTTGCTTAAAGTAAAATAATACGTTACTTGGTTTACTTGCATCGTAGTCTTTAAGCTTGCTCGGAAAGACAAATTCATCATCAAAATAAACTAACGAGTATGAACCATTGGTTTGCGGGGTTGCTTGTGTCACTGTACGTTTTACACTACCGCCACGATAACGCGTGATGTGATTCCAGATCACTTCCAAACCATCTTTTGGGATCGGGAACGCATTAGCAACTTTAAAGTTTTCTAAGCCGTTACCATTCTGTACCATATTAGTATTCAGCGCGTTCGCTTTAGTTGCCTCAACAACTTCCGCCGGCATATTTACCGTTCGACGCGTGGTATAGACAGGCATACGGAAAGTTTCCGGGTAGCGCTTAAACATCGCTAACTGGCCAGGCGTTAGCTTATCTTTGTATTGATCAGCGTTTTGCGCAGTAATAGTAAATAATGGTTTTTCGCCTGCAAACGGATTAGCTAAAAAACCACCGCCATCAACTGCCCCAGCATCAACAGCAAGACCACCCGTCCAAGCTGGAATTGTACCTTCAGCATTACCCGCTTTCTCTGCACCAAATGGCGTTAGGGTCGTACCTAATTTTGCTGCTTCATCTGGAGATACTGCAGCCATAACACTTGCAGCAAACAGAGACAACAAAAATGCTGCTCCTGTATGCATCATGCTTTTATTTGTTTTCATTGATTCAGTCTTCCTAAGAGTAAAGATAAATTGGGAGACACACGTCGTGCAGTGCTGGCAAGCCAGCACTGCACAGAGTGATTAGAAGTTTATGCCAACGCTCATAGAAGCGAAGTCACGGTCGGTAAGCATGTTGTAGCGGCCTCCAAAGAAGTTGGTATAGCCAATGCTTGCTGTGTACATATTCTGATACTCAGCATCTAGACCAAAGCTAACCGCCATAGAACCTTCATTAAAGGCGCCAACTGGACCTGGGCTGTAGCCATCAACGTCATGTGAAAAGGCCATATTTGGCTTGAGGTTCACACCAGCAAACACATCGTTGTAGTCTAAGATAGCGCGAACACGGTAGCCCCATGAGTTTGCCGTGACAAAACCATGGTCAATACCGAAGTTAGCATCACGACCGTAGCGAGTTTTATCTTTGCTTTCTAAACCGCCAACATGGGTAAAGCCAACCTCACCGACCACAGTCGCACGCTCAGCACCTAATACTTGGTCAAAGAAATGTGTGAAAGTTGATTGAATCTGAGTAATCTCTTTACGATTGTAGCCTCGATTATCAAACCCACCCATTGCAAGCCCTGCCGGAGCACCACCTGCTGCTAATTGCTCAGTAATACTGGTTGCCAACTTTAAAGTCATAGCTTGAGTATTGATTTGCACGGGAGCATTTGGTCGGTAGCTGATCTCACCCTGCCATGCAGTACCTGTAGGAAGCATGGTTGAGAAACTAGCGCCGTATAAGCGAATATCTTCAGGATACTCCATAAAGTAGTTACCATTACCCACTAAAGCGGCTGCTGTAACTAACTGCGCCATAGCTGGATTACCTAATAAGGCACCTGCTGTCTGACCTACTTGTAAAGCATCTGCTATCGTCGCTGAGTCAGCATTTTGTGTGCCCAATATTGGTGTACGGCTGTGATAATTCATGGCATAAACACCATATTCGGTGTTATCCCCTAACCAACGAAATGCAACACCCCATTGGCCACTATCACGTGCATCACGATCGCCGCCACGCGGAACCATCAAACCTTCTTGACTGTACTGCAGATCTAAACCTGGCTGGAGAGCAGGGATTAGAGGCCCTAGGGTATTAACCAAGTCTGTGTATTCCGCATTTAAGATATGGTAATTGTTATCACATCCATCCGCGGCAACATCGTTTGTCGCGAAGAATGTTCCGCAGTTATCAAGAATGGTTTGATCCCACTCCAGCTGGTAGAAAGCTTCCATTGACAGTTGATCAGTCAAGTTCTGTGACACATAGAACATATTAACTGGAATCAGTGCTTCTTTAATTTCAGAACCTGGACGACGGAAGGCAGCAGCATCAACTGGGTTAATCGAGTTAATACTGTTCTGGATGAAAGTACTTTCACCCCAACTGACAACCTGCTTACCGATTCGAACCGTACCAGGCTGGTCGGCAATCGCGTAATTATGATAAACAAAGGCATCAAGAATCTGCGCCCCAGCAGATTTAGCGCCTTCTTTACGGTTGCTATCACTGATGTCCTTAAAGCGACGACCTTCATCTTTTAACTCAAAGTCGTACCAATATTTACCACGCACAAAAACGCCCGTGTCTTTGTACTTTAACTCTAGATCGTGGATACCTTTAAAGATTTTAGAAACGGTCTCACCGCTGTTAAAGTTTAAACGGCCATCATCACCGGTCTGCGTATAGCCTTTACCGCCATTGGCATTACCGACAAGATCCATATCTCGTGAAGTTGTTGACCACGTAGCACCAACAGACAGAGAGGAGTCAAATGATCCTTCAATTTCACCGATATTAAAGTTTACTGCAAAGGCTGGTGCAGCCAGTACTGAAGCTAGGCTCACGGCCAGTGGCAACTTTGCCAACCGCCATAATTGCTGGTTTGTTGTAGTCATCAATGCAACTCCGAATGTTATTTTGGCTGTTGGCAGTATAACCAACCATTTAGTCAAAGCTGATCAACCAAAAGATTGATTTGCCTTTGTAACCGCTCTAAATCGGCGGATTCAAACTTTTATTTATTACTATTAGCATTCCCATGCATCAAACATGCCAACCTAGACCATGACCTATTAGTCATAGATAAGCACTAACAAAGACGTAGCCTACAGGGTAGAAAGAAATACCGAACTCTCTGCTTGCCATTGCGCTACGTCTTGACGAATACGTTTCTTATCAAGCTTGCCAACACTGGTCTTGGGTATTTCGGTAACAACTGCTACCTGCGTCGGTATCGCCCACTTACTCAGCAGCCCTTGCTCAACAAAAGTTTTAAGATGTTCTTTTACGCCACGCGCATCTAATTTCCCATTAGGACGCAGCACCAGCATCACAAAAGGGCGCTCGCCCCACTGCGGATCAGCTATCCCAACAACCGCAGCTTCTCGCACAGCTGGATGCCGACTAATGAGGTCTTCTAATTCTAAAGAAGACACCCACTCTCCCCCGGTTTTAATCACATCTTTAATACGATCACGGATTTCAATAAAGCCCATCTCGCAGATCGTTGCCACATCGCCAGTATGCATCCAACCATGCTCCCACAACGCCTCACCTTGTGCAGGCTCACGGAAATAACTCTGAGTTAACCACGGGGCACGCAATACCAGCTCCCCTTGTTGTTCGCCATCATGGGCAAGAAACCCGCCGTCCTCATCCATCAAAGCGGCCTCAACTAAAGGCACAGGAATACCGGCTTTAATGCGATAGGTAACCTGCTCATCTTGGCTACCTTCTTGCAGCTGATCATTGAGCATTGCACAAGAAATCAACGGACAGGTTTCAGACATACCATAAGCGGCAGTTAGCTGAATACCCTGTGCAAGTGCTGCCTCATACAACCCGCGTGGCAATGCACTGCCACCGATGATGAGCTTCCAGCCATTAAAGCTTTTACCTTGCGCCGCTTTTGCCGCAAGAATCATTTGCACAATGGTCGGTACACAATGTGAGAACGTAACCTTCTCTCGCTCCCATAATTCCACCAACAACTCTGGATCATACCGTCCAGGATAAACCTGTTTGAGGCCCAGCATCGTTGCGACATAAGGCATACCCCAAGCATGCACATGGAACATCGGCGTAATCGGCATATAGACATCATCTGTACCGCACAAGCGTACGCTATCAACACTCCCAACGACCGACGCCATAGCAAGGGTGTGCAAGACCAATTGCCGATGAGTAAAGTAAACGCCTTTTGGGTTACCAGTGGTGCCTGTCGTATAAAACGTTGTAGCAACTGAGTTTTCATCAAAGTCAGCAAACTGATATGCAGGTTTAGCCGCAGCCAGTAGCGCTTCGTACTCACCTACCGAATCAATCAACTCAATAACTGGCGAGTCTACATCACTGAGCAACAACGTACGCTCTACCGTAGTTAAAGATGCTTTCAAGCCCGCATACAGTTCAACAAAGTCGCTATTGACCAAGACAAAACGATCATCCGCATGATTCATGGTGTAGAGAATTTGCTCAGGCGATAAACGCACATTGATGGTATGCAACACTGCCCCCAGCATCGGCACAGCAAACATGCATTCGAGATAACGATGGCTATCCCAATCCATCACCGCAACGGTATCACCCGCTTTAACACCCATTTCGGTAAGCACGTTGGCTAAACGCGCAACACGCTCAACAAAAGTTGCATAGCTGTAGCGCAACTGATCGCGATAAACGATCTCACGGTTTTTTTCGTAGCGCACCCCTGACAGCAATAAACTTTTGATGAGCAGCGGGGAAGCATGTGCATTCTCAGCAGAGGGCAGAATACGCGTCTGTAACATATCAATACCTGTTGTTCTTGTTGGAATATCGCCAAGATAAGGTAACAGGCACGACAAGGCATCAACCGAAAGGCTGATTTATCACTACCACTAAAGTCAGTTGTGTATTGATTGTTTGAAAATATCGCTACCGTCGCGCTGAGAGGCGCAGGCTCACAACCAAAAAATCACGGCCATCTAAGCACTCTCATCGCCAGCAAGCCAGATCAAACTGGCAAAGCGTCCTGTCACAGGCTCTCTGCGATAAGAGTAAAAGCGCGGATCAGTGACTGTGCACAAACCGCCACCATACACAGCGGTAACACCACAAGACGCCAAGCGCAGACGTGCCAACTGATAAATATCCGCCATCCAGCGCCCTGAATTGACGCTCGGGACAAAAGCTTGCGCCGTAACAGGGTGCTGTAGGATAAAGGCTTCCCGTACTTCAGCGCCGACTTCAAATGCAGCAGGGCCAATGGCCGGCCCCAGCCATGCGATAACCTGCTGTGGCGCAACCTCCATCGCCGCAACCGTATTTTCTAACACACCTGCTGCCAAACTGCGCCAGCCCGCATGTGCTGCAGCAACACAGGTTCCAGCCTGATCAGTAAAGAGCACAGGTAAACAATCGGCACTCATAATACAGCAGGCAAGTCCGATTTCTCGGCTAACACTGGCATCAGCACTTAAGGTTTGTTGAGCATCCGCAGTAACGACACGATGGCCATGCACCTGATCCAACCAAGTGGGCTGACACTGCAAAGCATCTGCCAGATAAGCGCGATTTGCTTGCACGTCGTCAAGCGAATCACCAACATGCGCGCCTAGATTAAATCCGGCAAAAGGCCCCGAGCTCTCACCACCATTGCGAGTGGTAACGCAAGCGTGCACATTTTGTGGCGCTGGCCAATCGGGCGCAAGCCAGTCAAACGGCCACATTGAGGCAGCTCTTTCACTCATCCAACAAACGCTTCACGATCTTGGCGTAGCAACGTCAGCAGCCAGACAAAATCCTCAGGTAAAGGCGCTTCCCATTTCATGCGTTTACCGGTAATCGGATGATCTAACTCCAAGAAACGCGCATGTAAGGCTTGGCGAGGAAACTCTTTAAGCGCTAACAACATGGTTGGGTTGGCTGCTGGAGGAATACGAAAACGCCCACCATAAGCTGGGTCACCGACTAACGGAAAGCCTACATGGGTCATGTGCACTCGTATTTGGTGAGTACGCCCAGTTTCTAACTTAACCCGGGTATGCGTGTGCGAGCGAAAACGCTCTAACACTCGATAATGACTGACCGCAGGCTTACCGCTTTCAATCACGGCCATACGCTGACGCTGCTGCCCATGACGGCCAATCGGCGCATCAATAGTGGCACCGGAGGTGATCACACCAACCACAATCGCTTCATAAGTACGGCCAACGCTACGTGCTTGCAGCTGATCAACCAGACTTGTGTGCGCCTCAAGGGTTTTCGCCACCACCATTAAACCAGTGGTGTCTTTATCCAGACGATGGACAATACCAGCACGCGGCACTTCAACTAAACCTGGCACATGAAACAATAGTGCATTTAATAAAGTACCATCAGGGTGTCCAGCAGCCGGATGGACAACTAAACCAGCCGGTTTATTCAACACTAAAATCTGCTCATCTTCATAAACGATGTCTAGTGGAATATCTTGCGCAACCCACTCGCCTTGTGATTCACGCTCAGCAGTCAAATGCAGCTGTGAACCGCTGTAAACAGTATCGCGCGGGCGTAATTGCTGACCATCAACCGTTAGACGGTTTTCTTTAATCCAAGCAGTTAAACGTGAACGGGAATGCTCCGGGAACAACTGTGCAGCAACCTGATCTAAGCGTTGACCACCCAATTCGGTCGGAACTTTTGCGTATAATTGAATTGTTTCGTTCGTATTTGTTGGCATACTCATCAACAGAGAATGCGTAGGCTTTGGTTTCAAGCGCACGCTTGTGGTTAAATACAGCATTATTTGCCCCGAATCACGATCCGGGGTGTTCACTATAACAGGACGGCTCACTGCAAGTCAGCCGACCGTTTACCGGCGTACTCAATCATGCATCTAAGGCACCTGCTATTTATCGCTCTTTTTACCTTATTAGGCGCCTGTGCGTCCAAGGATATTGATGAAAACCTAAGCGAGACCGCGCTCTATCAACAGGCACAAACGGATCTTGATAACAAAAATTATTCATCGGCAGTGAGCAAACTAAAAGCTTTAGAGTCACGTTACCCTTTTGGTCGTTACGCTGAACAAGCTCAATTAGAGCTGATTTTTGCTTACTACAAGAATATGGAGCCGGAAGCTGTACGCGCGTCAGCCGATCGTTTTATTCGTCTACACCCACAGCATGCCAATGTTGACTACGCCTATTACATGAAAGGCCTAGCTTCTTTTGATCAAGATCGTGGCTTATTAGCACGCTTCTTACCCTTAGATATGACTCAGCGTGACCCAGGTGCAGCACGCGACTCGTATAACGAGTTCGCTCAACTCACCAACCGTTATCCTAATAGTCGTTATGCAGCCGATGCGAAACAACGGATGATTTATTTGCGCAACCTATTAGCCGCTTATGAAGTGCACGTCGCGCACTACTATCTAAAGCGTCAGTCTTATGTTGCCGCACTGAACCGTGGTCGTTATATCGTCGAAAACTTCCAAGAAACACCAGCTGTTGGCGACGGTTTAGCCATTATGACCGAGTCTTATCAGCACTTAGCCCTAGACGACTTAGCTGCAACCAGCCTAGAAACTCTGAAGATGAACTATCCAGAGCATCCAAGCTTAGCCAGTGGATCGTTTAAAGCACGTGAAAAAGATCTTGATAATCGCTCATGGATAAGCAAAGCCACTTTAGGCTTTATCGGCGGTAAAGACGATTTACGTCCGCAGCAAACTCAAGCTAGCAAAGATGTTATTCGCCAATACGAAAACGCTGCCGAAGAAGTACCTGACAGTGTTCGTACCGCAATTAACGATGAGCAACCTAAACGCAGTTGGCTCAACCGCTTAACCTTTGGTTTATTTGGCAAATAAAAACGCCATTTATCTGCGGAAAATAAAAAGGAGGCTTATAAGCCTCCTTTTTATTACAACTCATTATGACTAATCGGCTTGTACAGCCAGCCCATTATCAATGGCTTCAATCAACTGGTTATCATCAGGTTCTGTGCGTGGTGAAAAACGCGCTAAAACCTGTCCTTGCCCATCGACTAAAAACTTTTCGAAATTCCAAGTGATCTCACCTGGAAACTCAGCGCCCTCGCCGGCTAACAAGCGGTACAGCGGGTGGTTGCCTGCACCATTAATCTGCAACTTCTCTGTTAAAGGAAAAGTCACACCAAACCGCTCAGTACAGAATGCTTGAATCTCTTGCGCACTGCCCGGCTCCTGCTTACCAAACTGATTACATGGCACACCTAATATACTAAAACCACGCTCTTTATAGCGCTCATAAAGTGCCTGCAAAGCAATGTATTGCTTGGTTAGGCCACATTCGGATGCAACGTTTACGACTAACAGTAAACGTCCCGCGAATTGCTCTAAAGGCAATTCACTGTCATCCAATGCCTTGAGTGTTAAATCATGAAACGCACTCATAAACGCTCTCTCCTTCAGTAGGCCTGCCTGCTTGCGCAAAATGCTTAACGCAAAATCCAAAAAGCCGCACAAGCTTTAGTATTTAGCATAGCCTAACTCTGCCCTAGTGATTGCCATACAGACACAAAAAAGGAGCAATCTTTGCAGATGCTCCTTTAATGCCGCCCTAATCAACAGTTATGCTGCTGGTTCAGTCGACCACTGGATGAAGTGATCGCGCTTGCTAGAAAA
>SMEN01000124.1_pt1 | contig 28366 bp, 32 predicted proteins | sample 2456271 | NCBI WGS metagenome assembly SMEN01 (sample SAMN10132593, study PRJNA489261) | soil metagenome | isolation source: day1 control-loamy sand soil ammended with raw manure from dairy cow... | place: USA | collected 2015-04-01 | reverse complement strand
AATACTTCTTTTACACAATTCAGCTTAAATGCTAAATCGTATTTTACTTTTCTTTCCATAAAAATACCCCCAAATAGTGTCTAACTTTTTGGGGGCAGTCCAATTGGAGATTTTTTTGTTATAATTTTGAGAATAATAATTGCTTTTTTATTTTTTCGATTCTATTATTTGCAAAATCAACACCATAAACTTGAAGTAAAAATGCGTGAATTGTAGAAATAATTGAGTTTCCTTCTTGCGGAATAAATGCCCAACCTTTGACGGAATTTTCTGTAAAAAGCAGGTTATTTTCTATCAATATACAATGATTATAAATGCGTCCGTATTTGCCATAACGTCTTCCTAATTCAAATATTTGATTGGAATCAAATTTATTTGTGTTAACTATAAATGGATTCTGTACAAATTTCTGAAGAACAATTTCAGGATTAATAGTTGTTTTAAATTTTAAGTGAAATCGGGTTGAATGTAACAACTGACTCGGAGTTGTAATATCTGATGACGTAATTGGACAATCGATTCCAATAGTTGCATACATATCTTTTACGTCAATTGCGTGATGTGTTCCGTTCAAATCTGAAAGATGTCGCGCTACAACATTTGCACCAACTAATCGTTCGTGATTTCCGATGTCTTCGGATCTTCTTACCACAACAAAATCAGCAAATTCTAGATTTGAAAGATTTTTATCTGACAAACTATTGATTATTGCAGCAGCTCCGTGCGTATTACAAGAAACAATTTGTACAAATTTCTGAAATTCAATTTGTTCATTGTTTAGATTTGACATAAAAGGAATTCCAAAATTCTTTTCACTTCCTTGGCTACAAGCACCTTTTAAATTGATAGTGTTTTCATAAATGGATTTGTTTTTTAATCCAAAACCGTTTGCAGTTGTATCAAAAACATAATCCACTTTTTGAACCATTGTTTCTAATGAAACTTTGTCCGAAAAAACAATTGTAATTCCTTTTTGTTCTAAAAAATGTAAATCATTTAATTTCCAATTTTGTTTGATATTTTTAAAAACAAAAACTTCAGAAATATTCAAAATCTCTTTAAAATCGATAAGTAAACAAGCTAATGTGGTACCAATATTTCCAACTCCATTAATCAATATTTTCATAAATCTTTTATTATTAAAACGACTTTCTTTTATTTTGACGCTTTGAAATTACATTCTTTACATTTTGTTTTCCGATAAATAAAACCAAAAAACTCATAAACAATATACAGAAATCTAATGTGAATTTTCTATTTTTTACATAATAAGAATCTAGAAAAAAACTCATTTTTTTATGACAAATTGGACTTAATTGCGCCAAACCAGTTAAACCAGGTTTCGCGTTCCAACGTTTTTGATAATATTCAGTTTGCCAACCTAGGCGTTCAATATCATTTTGCGTAAGTGGACGTGGACCAATAAAATTCATCTCACCTTTTAGAATATTAATCAATTGCGGAATTTCATCAATGCCTGTTTTTCTTAATATTGAACCAACGAAAGTTATTTGATTATCTTTCATTGTTCTCAGCTTAATCAATCTGAAAGGAAGTTTTTTTATTCCGATGCGTTCTTGTATAAAAAACGCAGATTCTTGCTCAAATATTATAATGATACAACTAACAATTACCAAAAAAGGTAATAAAATCAAAAGTAATATAAACGCAATCAATCGGCTCATTTAGTTGGTTTTATTCGTAAGTTTTACCGTTATATTTTAACTTTTTAGTTTTGTTTGAAGTTGAAATTTTTTCATCACAATCATCACCTTTTGGTGTTGCAATTGTATCTGTTATTTTATTTCTAAGAATTAGGTTATAAAATCCGTTTGTTTTTTGATTATCAATATCAATTGTAATTTCTTCACTTGAATAATTTTCAACTTTTATTTCATCAGCAATTTGTTTCAAACCATTTTTAGTTGGAATATATAATGATAAATCAGTTGCTCCATATGGATTTACTGGACTACTTCCTGTGTATGAAAAACGAACTCCGAATGCTCTTGTTTTGTCAGAAAGTTTATAAAGTCCAGTATCAATCGTAAATCCATCTAAACGTATGGCATCTGAAGTCCATTTACTTTTTTCGAAATATTTATTGAGAATTTGCCCAGATTGATTATCAGCAATTACAATATATGCATCGTACACATAAAATTCAACATCATCTTGATTGGTTTCATATTTTGGAATTACCAAAACAGTTTTTTCTTTCGCATAAGGTAAAACTTTCGTTTCTATTAACTCCATATTCACATCTTTAGGTTTCAAATTCAATTTGTTTAAAACTTTGGAAATTAACTTTTCGTCCTGAGCTTGAGAATTAAAAGTTGCTAAAATGCTTAAAAGCAAAATAAAAAAATTAAGTGTTTTTTTCATAAAATAGATTTTTTAATTATAATTTAAACTATTTATGAAAATAGTAATTAAATCCCAATTTTCATTTTTAAAGCCGTTAATTTTCGAAATAGTATCGCTTTTTGTTATGATTTTAATTTCGGTGTCATATCCATCAGTTTCTTGAAATGATTTGCCATTTGTAATTTCTTTAAAATTCGATAAATCAATTTTATTCGTTAAATCAGTGAAAATACCTTCTTCTAATTCTTTTATTTTACTAGATGATTTTTCTTTGTTTTTACTATAAATATGAAACTCAAAACCTTTATTATTTATCAAATACACAATTGAATCATTCAAACTTCTACCACCAAAATGTTTAATGATAATTTGTTCAATTTCAGGTTTATCGATTTGAATTTTTTGTATGTTTTCAGAATGAGTTTTTTCTAAGTCAAGCTGCTTATTATTACAAGATGTAATAAATAATAACAGAAATACATAATTTATTATCATATAGCGAGATTTATTAGTTTATTTATCTTTAAATAAAACATAGATACTACATTCAATTGTAAATTCTGGATATGTTAATTTTCAATTAGAAAGAGCATTCAAAATTTAATTATTTATTAAGAGTTAACCTAATTATTTAATTTTTATTTAAATAAAAAAATACTTTAAAATTAAAAAAACCAACCATTCCAAAGAATTAACTCAAGAAATGATTAGTTTTCTTATTATTTTATTATGATGAATTACTTTTTATCTTTCTTCCAACCTGAAATAGCATCTTTAATTTTTCGTGTTCTTTCATTCAAAAATTCATCTTCTTCATATGCAGCAACTAATTTATGTACAAATTTCTCTGCTGTTTTTCTTTTTCCACCTGCATTTTTGTATGTTCGTAATACATCTAAAATATCAGTTGAAAAATGTTCTTCTTGCCTGGCAATTCGCTTTAAGGTTTTAAAAAATTCTTGATCTGTCATTTTTGTAAGTATTTGGTTAAAGTTCTTTTTTAAGATTTAAATCCGAAATTAATTCACGTACTTTTATCATAAATTCATTTCCAGGATCTTCTTTGCCCGTAAAATATTTAGAATCTAATTCTTTCCATAATTTTGTATTTCTAAATTTACCATATTCACTATGTCCAATCACATATTCAATATCGTATTCTTTAGTAAGTTTTCGAATCAAAAAAGCATTTGCTTTGATCTGTTTATTAGTTAAAGGTTGAGTTTTACTTCCAATGTTTTCAACTCCAATTGCACAATAATTTAACCCGATTGTATGTCTAGCAAATAAAGTATCTATAATGATTTGATGATAGTTTCATGACGATCTATTAAATAATGTACCGATACATTTAATTTACTTTGTGATTTATTAAAGGTTCTTGAATTCTCGAATTGTGTATTATTGAAATAATTAAAATTACTTTTTAAAGTTCCACCTGCAGCAAAACTTTAAGATCAAAACTGTTTAATCCTTCTAAACCACTTGCTTTTAAAATTCCTTGAGAAACTTCAGGATATAATCCAGGTAGATATTATCTTTGTTGATTTGGTCTTTGTGCATGCACTTGAGAATGCGCAATAATGGGAGTTGCTAAAAGTAATCCTAGCAATATGAATATTTTTTTCATTTGATTTTATTTAAAAGTTGGTTATGCTAATTTATAAAAATAAATGTTATAAAAATTACATATTCTTAAAATAGTTATTAAATAATGATAATTATTTATTTTTACGAATAATTGAATAATTTGCATTTTTGATTTAGTAGAATAAAACCAGATTATAAAAACTCAAATTATTTATACATTTAATTGAAAGAACATTAATAATTAACAACCCGACTTGTATATAAATATTAATTTTGTGATTGTAGTTTAAAATAAAAAATCAACTTATCAGAAAATATTCATAAAAAAAATCCACTCGCTATTGAGTGGATTTTTAGGTTATATTAATTTGTCGCTTTTTTAGTTTTATCTAATTGATCTAAGTTTTTATTATAAACTGTAGTAACTTCAATTAAAATATCTTGAGCATTTTGATACGTATTATCATTAATGAATCTTGCTAAACTATCAATATTTGCTTTATAATCACTTAAAAGACTTTGGTAGTAATAATTATCAAAATCGGCATTGTTAGAAACTGTCAATTTGTAGAGTTTATCATTCAAATTTTTAGATAGCTTTTCAGGAATTTCTATTCCTTTATCAACACAAACTGCTTTAATTTTTTCTAAACTTTTGGAATGACCTTCATTCGCTTTTGTTGAAAAATCTTTTAATTCAGGTTTAGTAGCTCGTTCCATTCCTATAGCGGTAGCTTGTGTAAAGAAATGTTCGTTATCCAAAAGATTCTGAATAACCACAATACTTTGTTTATCAGCTTCTGAAAGTTTACTTTGATCTACTGGTGTGTTTTTATTAGAATTATTGTCTTTTTGACAAGAAACAAAAAATAATGATGCAAGTAAAAACATTGAACCACCAATCAATTTTAAATTATATTTAATCATAGTTTTGTTTTTTTATTAATTCAATCATAAATATAATAAATTATTAATAACAAAAACACGATAAGTATAAAATAATTGTAATTATTTTTTAAATTTTAATTGATAAACATCATCAAGTTCGTCATTCGATGTAATATTTACTTCCAAATCGGTTACATATCCCGAATTTAAACCGTAAACCCAACCATGCAAACTCAACTCCTGCCCGCCTTCCCAAGCTCTTTGTACAATTGAAGTCTTTGCTAAATCATAAACTTGTTCTTCTACATTTAATTCTACAAATCGGTTGAATCGAATATCTTCATTTTCAATTTCATCTAATTCATTAGCATGTAAACGATAAACATTCTTGATATGACGAATCCAGTTGTCAATAATTCCAACCGAATTATTACCCATTGCTGCCTTTACGCCACCACATCCATAATGCCCGCAAACGATTACATGCTTAATTTTTAAAACGTTTACCGCATAATCCAAAACAGATAACATATTCATATCAGTATGAACAACCATATTTGCAATATTTCTGTGTACAAAAACGTCTCCAGGTTTTGCACCGATGATTTCATTCGCTGGAACACGGCTATCCGAACATCCAATCCAAAGTACCGGTGGAGTTTGTTTAATCGATAAATGTTTGAAATAATCCGGATCTAATTTCAATTGAGATTCAACCCATTTATGATTATTTACAAGTAGTTGTTCATAAAATTTTGTTTTCATATTTTAGATCTCTTTATCAATAAAAATTACTTCTCCTGTTTCAACTTTATAAAATGCGCTAACAACCCCAATTTCATTATTTTTCAACATCTCATTAAGAACCACACTTCGATTGATAATTTCTTGTTTCATAATATGAACGTTATTAAAGGCAACTTTATCAATTCCTTCTTGAGATTTTATATCTAAGCTTGGATAAAGTTTTTTTATCTCATTTATAGAAGGTTGCACTTTATTTAATAAACTGGTTAAATGACCTAATTTCACATCGTGACAAGCTCCTTTAATTGCACCACAATTTGAATGACCTAAAACCACAATCAATTTTGAACCTGCCAATTTACAGGCAAATTCCATAGATCCAATTACATCATCATTAATGATATTTCCGGCAACACGAGTACTAAAAATATCTCCTAAACCTTGATCAAATATCAATTCTGCGGAAGTTCTGCTATCTATACAACTCAATATTATTGCAAAAGGAAACTGACTTTCTCTTGATTTATTAACTTGTTCTAAAAGATCGTGATTGGTCTTTAAGTTTTCTACAAAACGTTGATTCCCTTCTTTTAAAAACTCTAAAGCTTTGGTTGGAGTCACTGTAGATTGATCTTCTGCTGTATGAAATTTCATCTTCAATTATTTAGTTACGATTCAAAGTTATAATTAAATCTTATGCTCAGAGTTAAAACAAAACACTTTTTTTACAAATAAAAACAATTTTAAATTTAACTTTCATTTAAGAATATTATCTCCTATTTTTGTAATTCAAATTCAAAGAGGAAAAATTTGACTGATTGCAACCTCGTAAAAAAAATGCTAAAGCAGAAAACACTTTCCTTTAGCTTGATTTTGTTGCCTTCTTAAATTTACCTCCAATGTAAATCTTAAAAAAATATAACAAAAATATGGCTTATTTTTTCACCTCAGAATCTGTTAGTGAGGGACATCCAGATAAAATTGCTGATCAAATTTCAGACGCATTAATTGATAACTTTTTAGCTTTTGATCCAGAATCTAAAGTTGCTTGTGAAACTTTGGTTACAACTGGCCAGGTTATTTTAGCAGGAGAAGTTAAATCAAACACCTATTTAGACGTTCAAAAAATCGCTCGTGATACCATTAAAAAAATTGGTTATACAAAAAGCGAATATATGTTTGATGCGAATTCTTGTGGAATTCTATCTGCTATTCACGAACAATCTGCTGATATCAATCAAGGTGTTGACAAATCGAATAAAGAAGAACAAGGTGCTGGTGACCAGGGAATCATGTTTGGATACGCAACCAACGAAACTGAAGATTTCATGCCATTAGCTTTAGATTTGTCTCATAAATTATTACAAGAATTAGCTGAATTAAGAAGAGAAAACAACGAAATCACTTATTTAAGACCAGATGCAAAATCTCAGGTAACTTTAGAATATGGTGATGACAACAAACCTAAAAAGGTAGTTACTATTGTTTTATCTACTCAGCATGACGATTTCGTTAAACCAGAAAACAACACTCTTGAAGCGAAAATAAAAGCTGAGAAAGAAATGCAAGACAAAATCAAATCTGATATAGTAAGCATTTTAATTCCTCGTTTATTAAAAAAATATCCTCAATACGAAGCGTATTTCAACGACCAAATTATCTACCACATCAACCCAACTGGAGTTTTCATTATTGGAGGTCCACATGGAGATACAGGTTTAACTGGTCGTAAAATTATAGTTGATACTTATGGTGGAAAAGGTGCTCACGGTGGTGGTGCATTTTCTGGTAAAGATCCAAGTAAAGTTGACCGTTCTGCTGCTTATGCTGCGCGTTATATTGCGAAAAACTTAGTTGCTGCTGGAGTTGCTGATGAAATATTAGTTCAAGTTTCTTATGCAATTGGTATTGCTGAACCAATGGGTGTTTTTGTAAATACTTATGGAACTTCAAAAGTGAACATTTCAGACTCAGAAATTGCAGTTAAAATTCAGGAATTGTTTGATTTAAGACCTTATTTTATTGAACAATCTTTAAAATTACGTCAACCAATTTATAGCGAAACTGCTGCTTACGGACATATGGGACGTAAAAACGAAATCGTTTCTAAAACTTTCACAACTCCAAACGGAGAAGAAAAAGTTATGGAAGTTGAACTTTTCACTTGGGAAAAATTAGACAAAATAGAAGAAGTTAAATCTTTATTTTCATTATAAAATCAAAGCTGTCTTTTTAGGCAGCTTTTTTAAATTCAATTTTATATTATGATTGGAATTATCGGAGCCATTCCCGAAGAAATCAATGCGATTATAGAAGAAATGCAAATTTCTGAAACTCAAATCATCGGAAAAAGAAAATATTATATCGGTAAAATAGAAAATGAAGATTGTGTTGTTGTATTTTCACGAATTGGTAAAGTTGCAGCAACGATTACAACAACAACTTTAATCCAAGAATTTAAAATAACTAAACTTATATTTACTGGAGTTGCTGGCGGAATTAATCCAAATGTAAAAGTTGGAGATATTGTTTTGGCTACATCACTTTCACAACATGATTTTGATGCATTTCCTTTATATCCTAAAAATGAAATCCCTTTAATTAATAATACATTTTTCAAAACAGATTCAGGTTTAAACCAAATTACATCGACTGAAATAACATCATTTCTAGAAAACAAAACCATTCATTCATATATTTCTGAAAATGATTTAAATGAATTTGGAATTCAAACTCCTGTTTTACATCAAGGTTTGATTGTAAGTGGTGACCAATTTATTTATCAACCAGAACAAGTTTCAAAAATCTTAACCGATTTTCCAGAAGCTTTATGCGCAGAAATGGAAGGCGCTGCAGTTGCACAAGTTTGTCATGAATATCACATTCCATTTACAGTTATTCGGACGATTTCAGATAATGCAAACGAAAGTGCGACTTTAGATTTTAATAAATTTATTGAACAAATTTCTAATAGATATGGATTGTGGATTGTGAAACATATTTTACAAAACATCCAAAATTAAAACAAAAAACTCAATTGAAACTTTATCTTCTGATACTGAATTCAATTGAGTTTTTCTTTTACTGTTCCTTTGGTGTAACTTGTTTATGTTCGTTAATAATTTCACGAGTTTCTTTGTAAATATAAGGAACGATTATTTTTATTTCGAATGTAGAAGTTGTTAACTCACCAGAAATATCACTTGGCTGCCAATCATCGAGATTGTTTAAATAATTTATGATTGATTGATGCATTCTTGAATCATCACTTGTTTCATTTCTGACATTATCAATTAGACCATCTTGATTGATATCGAATCTAAAAATCAAATATTGCGTATCTTTACTATTTACACCATTACCTCTATTTATAATCTCATTCAAATCACTTTTAAGATCTTCATAACTTATAGTTAATGGTTTTGCAAGGTTTGTAAAATTTTCAGAACTTACAATTCGTTGAAAAAAAATAGGCTTATCATCATAAACTTCCTCGCTTTCGACATCAACATCAAAACCTCTATCTTTAATGTTCACAAAATTAAATAGTTTTAGATTCAAATTAACTTGTTCTCCTTGCGCGTTTAAAAAAAGTACTTTTTTATTTGAATCAATTAAATAACTATATGTTTCATCATTATATTTAAAAGTTGATTTATATGTAGCACCTTCTACATAATAGATGATAATTTTAGTTTTTGATAATTGTTGATTTCCAAAAGTAAAATCACAATCTGAATTTAAATTTGCATAACTCGAAAAAACAGGAGTTATTCCTAATAATAGAAATAAAAAATACTTATTTAAAAAAAATGATTTGAATATTTTATTTTTCATGATGTTTGGTTGGTTTTAATAATATATAAAAATAATAAAAAATTAACATTATTCAACCTTAAATCACAAAATAATATATCTAGTTAAAACTATTCTTATTTTTTACGTTTTCTTTTAAAAATAAAATATCCGATAACTGCAATAAAAAACAATGGCCAAATGTAAATCAATCCAATAAAAAATCCAGGAATCCAGCTAATACTTCCTTTCAAAGCATTTACGATTTTATCTCCATAAGAAACGGTTACGCCAGATTCTGAAGTTGGTTTATAGAAATTAATATTCAAAGTACTCATCGAAACACGACTTTTCATATAATTAAGTTGTCCTTCTTTGGATTCAATTTCTTCACGAATGACATTGATTTGTTGTTCAATTTCAATTATATCAGAAACTTTTGTAGCTTTTCTTAACAAATCGATATAGCGTGCTTCTAATTCTTTTTTAGATTTTAACCGCGCTTCTAGGTCAATAAATTGTTCAGTAACGTCTTCGGAAGTGATTTGCTTTTCATCAAAATAGGTGATTCCCTGCGTGACTTCACTAAGTAATTTTTCGAAATTTTGATTGGGAACTCGAATTACAATATTTCGCGTAATTTCATTATATCCTTTTGTTTCATTATCTAACTGAATATAACCATTATATTTTTTTAATGCTGCATATATTCCGGTAGCGGTTTTGTTCATGTCGGAAGTTTCAAAACGTAAAGTTCCATTTTTGATAATTTTCTGGTCAATCAATGTAACTTCGTTATTAGAAACATTCGATACTTCTGCTACAGCTTCAACTGGTTGCGCTGGAGCAAAAGCTTCTTCGGTAACTGCAGTTTTATCTGTTTCGTACGAAGTTTCATCAGCTGCTTTCTTACAAGAAATAAGAATTAAAGCGAAACTTAATAAATATAAAATACGTTTATAAGTGTGATTTTTAACGAATATAAGAAATAAAAACTTTTTTCTAAAATCAATAAAAAAGTTCCTCAGTAAAAGGAACCTTTTATGTTATTGTAAACTTTTAATGATTTTACTCATTTCATCAGCTGGAATAATGTCTGAATTATATCTAGAAAATAATTTAACTTCATACGAACTTTTTACAGGTTTTCCATCTATTTGTGCTGGTTTCCATTTATCTAAACCGTATAAAAATTTAACTACATAATCAAGTCCATCAATATCCACTTCAGAAAAATATTTCGCATTTACGATCATACCATTCTCATCAATATCAAATTGAAATTTTGTAACTCCTTTTGTATTTTCAGGCATTTCATTGAAATTTGAATTTGAAGAAATGGCTGAAGTTATTTTTGAAAATAGTTCCTGTTTATCGAATAACAAAGGTTCAGGTATAGCATCGTATTTTTCTGCATCTAAAACTTTTGAATAAACCAAAGCGTGAGAAGATGATTTCATACCAGAACTTGAAAATTTTTCACTATAATTTTTTAAAACAAAATCTTGTAAATCTAAAGTGGTTTGTTTTCCATCTTCATCAAAAAACAAAACATTTCTATTTCCGTCAACAACATAATTAAAAGTTGCATTATTGAATTCAAAAGAATCCAAATACACATCAAAATCTTTGTAATAAAGTACAATTTTATCATCAAGAAAACGAATTGAAGAATTAACTTCATTCAAATTAGAATTTGTTCTTGCATTTAGATTAAAAAAACTAGAACTAGCAAATGCTAATAACATAAAAAACCGTTTCATATTTTTTTGATTTAAAAGATTAATTATATAAATTTATATATATTAAACTAAAAAACATGATAAATTATTTTAAATCAATAATATTTATTTTTCTTTTTTCAACAATGTGCAATGCACAAAAGAACAAAATACTCCTTATTTATCCGTCAATAACAAAAGAACTTCCAGTAAAAATAGTTTTAAAAGAAAATGTAACCGATACTATAACTTCTACTATTATTTTACAATATGATGTAAATAATTTATCTAGGTTTGTTTATATAGATACGTTTATAGATGAAAAAGTGCATTTAATTACGAATAAAAGAAAACATAATTACAAGCTAGATAAAATTAAATATTTAGAATTTGTTGATGAGAAAAACAAAAAGAATATTTTTACCATTATATCACAAATCAGCAAAAAAAATATTGTAGAGGTTAAAAGTCAAGGAAAAATCAATTACTACATTTCGTATTCAGACAAAAATATTATAGCCGCAAGTCATGGATATGTTTACATTGAAAAAGATGGCAAATGGACAAAACACAAAAAATGGATAAACCGATCACTATTTGAAAAAATTCAAAACCTAATTAGCGACGAACCCGATTTAGCAGCAAAATTGAATCAAAGAGAAATCCCACAATCAGAGATTTTTGAAATTTTGGCTGAATATAACTCAAGAAAATTATAACATTTTCAAACTATTTTCAAAAGGCACACGATGAATCAAACTGCGTCCTAAAGTAATTTCATCTGCATATTCCAATTCATCACCGATTGCAATTCCACGAGCAATGGTAGAAGTTATAATATCGAAATCTTTAATTTGTTTGTAAATATAGAAATTGGTCGTATCACCTTCCATTGTTGAACTCAAAGCGAAAATAATTTCTTTAACTTTTCCTTCTTTTACTTTATTAATTAAAGTAACAATATTAAGCTGACTTGGAGCAACGCCGTCGATTGGAGAAATTTTCCCGCCTAAAACGTGATAATGTCCTTTAAAAAGTTGCGTGTTTTCCAAAGCCATCACATCCCTGATGTCTTCAACTACGCAAATTATTGAATTATCTCTTGATGAATTTTCACAAATTTCACATAATTCTCTATCTGAAATGGTATGGCAATTTTTACAATATTTAATATCGTTTCGCAAACCCAAAAGCGCTGTAGTCAATCCAGCAGTTTGGTCTGCAGGTTGACGCAAAAGATGTAAAACCAAACGCAAAGCAGTTCGTTTACCGATTCCTGGTAATTGCGAAACTTCGTTAACCGCGTTCTCTAAAAGTTTAGATGGAAAATTCATTCGACAAAGATACAAAATACAACATTTAAAAAAATACAGAATTTATAGATAAACAATTCAAAATAGTTATTTTTGAACAAATAATTTCAAAACATGACGCCAACTATAATTATAACAATTCTTGTTATTTATTTCGGAACATTGATCCTTATTTCAAATGTTATCGGAAAAAAAGACAGCAGTAATAACGCTTTTTTTCAAGCCAATAAAAATTCAAAATGGTATTTGGTTGCCTTTGGAATGATTGGAACCGCACTTTCTGGTGTAACATTCATTTCAGTTCCGGGGGAAGTTGGTGCTTCTGGTGGCGAACAATTCAAATATTTTCAGTTTGTACTCGGAAATGCTTTAGGTTTTATTGTAACGGCAACCGTTTTACTTCCGTTATATTATCGATTAAACTTGGTTTCGATTTATGAATATTTCGAAAAACGTTTGGGTTTTTATAGTTATAAATCCGCAGCTTCAATTTTCCTAATCAGTAGAACTATCGGTTCGGCTTTTCGTTTGTATTTGGTAGTGATTGTCTTTCAATATTTTGTGTTTGATCATTTCAATATACCGTTTGCTGCAACCGTTTTAATTTCATTGGGATTAATCTTTGCATACACCTATAAATCAGGCTTAAAAACCATTATTATAACCGATACGTTACAAACTTTCTTTTTGATTTCATCGGTAATATTGACCATTATTTTCATTTGCTTAGCGATGGATTATTCGGCAATTGAAGCTTTTGAAACGATTAAAGAAAGTAATTATTCAAAAATTTTCTTTTGGGATGATTTTGTAACAAGTAAATATCACTTTGTAAAACAAATTTTAGGTGGAATGTTCGTAACCATAGCAATGACTGGCTTAGACCAAGATTTGATGCAGAAAAATTTGAGTTGTAAAAACATCAAAGAAGCTCAAAAGAATATGTTCACGTTTACAGGAATATTTGTTTTAATAAACATCTTCTTTTTAGGAGTTGGAGCTTTACTTTATATTTATGCAGAATCTAAAGGAATTTCTGTTCCAGTTGATCCGTTAACAGGCAAACCAAGAACTGATTTATTGTTCCCTGAAATTGCTTTTAATCATTTGGCTTTAATTCCTGCAATCGTATTTTTATTAGGATTAATCGCCGCAACATTTGCTACAACCGATTCTGCTCTGACGGCATTAACCACTTCATTTTGTATCGATTTCTTAGGAATGGACAAACCTGAAAATATCAATAAGCCAAACAATGTACGTAATCGAAAATTAATTCATTTAGGATTTTGCTTCTTGATGTTTATTGTGATTGTGATTTTCAACATCATAAATGACGCTTCAGTTGTGAGTATGATTTTTAAAATTGCATCGTACACTTACGGCCCACTTTTGGGATTATTTTCGTTCGGAATGTTTATGAAATCAAGAAAAGTAAAAGACAAACTGGTTCCGATAATTTGTATTGCTGCACCATTCATCACTTTATTTATCAGTATGAATTCAGAATTATTCTTCGGTAATTATGTTTTCGATAACGAATTAATCATCGTAAATGGATTGATAACTTTCCTACTTTTATTAGCAATCAGTTTTAAAGAAAAAAACAAAACGAGCGAGATTTAATCTCGCTCGTTTGCTTTAATATTGTTTCGTATTCAGTAAAACCAAGGTACACGCTTCTTCAAAGTCAATACCGTTTTCGGTTAAAATTTTATAAAAATCTGGATTTTCAGTTCCGGGATTAAAAATAACACGTTTGGGTTTTAACTCTAAGATATAATTGTAATAAGGTTGTTGATTTATAGGATTCAAATACAAAGTTACTGTATCAAGATTTTGATAAGATTGCAATGAATTCTCTATTTCAATTCCGTCAACTTCTCCTTTTCGTAAACCGTATGCCTTAACATCGTGACCAAATTGTTTCAGCTTACGTATTGCCATATTTGAGTAACGTTGAACATTTTCACTCGCACCCATTACCAAAGTTTCTTTACTCATATTGATTCATTTTACATAAAGATACGAATAAAAACGATTTGGGCAAACCTTCCACTCCGTTTCAGGCCGGGCTGTACGTACTCGCTTTTTGCAAATTAAAATTTGCAAAAGAGCTCAAACAATACTTCCATCCCTTTTGCGATAAAACTTCTTTCATTGAAAATTGATTTCATAACAATTGAATTTTTCTCATTAAACTAAAAATACATTTTCATATTCAAATAATAAAACAGAATATTTTACTATCAAATAAAATTTTTAATTAATACAAAAAGCATTCTTTTGTTTTAATTTATTCCATTACAAATACAAAATCTATTAATAACTTAAAAAAATCAATCAGTTGAAAGAAAACTGACAATTAGAATAAACTATTCAAAAAATGAAAATCGTTTATTAAGATTTCGAAATATTATTTTTTATCCCTCAAAAACGGGAATAATTCATATATTTGTTCGAGATAGAAATCTATAGCATGGAAACAGTTTTAGACTCAAATAAACCAACGCAAGGAAAACCTAAATGGTTGCGCGTTAAATTACCAACTGGAAAAAAATATACCGAACTGAGAGGTTTGGTTGACAAATATAAATTAAATACCATTTGTACATCTGGAAGTTGTCCAAATATGGGTGAATGTTGGGGTGAAGGAACTGCAACATTTATGATTTTAGGAAATATTTGTACACGTTCATGTGGTTTCTGCGGTGTAAAAACTGGACGTCCAGAAACTGTTGATTGGGACGAACCAGAAAAAGTTGCTCGTTCTATAAAGTTAATGAATATCAAACACGCTGTTTTAACAAGTGTGGATAGAGATGATTTAAAGGATGGTGGGTCAATTATTTGGGCAGAAACTATAAAAGCTGTCCGCAGAATGAATCCTACCACTACTCTAGAAACTTTAATTCCTGACTTTCAAGGTATCGAAAGAAACATTGATCGAATTTTAGAAGTTAATCCAGAAGTGATTTCTCATAATATGGAAACGGTTCGTCGTTTAACTCGTGAAGTTCGTATTCAAGCAAAATATGATCGTAGTTTAGAGGTTCTTCGTTATTTAAAAGCGAATGGAGCTAATCGTACAAAAACAGGAATTATGCTTGGATTGGGAGAAACTGAAGAAGAAGTTATCCAAACTATGCATGATTTAAAAGCTGTAAATTTAGATGTCTTAACAATTGGTCAATATTTACAACCTAGTAAAAAACATTTACCTGTTAAAGAGTTTATTACTCCAGAACAATTCAAAAAATACGAGCAAATTGGTTTAGAACTTGGATTTAGACACGTTGAAAGTGGTGCTTTAGTTCGTTCATCATACAAAGCTCAAAAACATATTTTATAATTTATGGTCGTTCTTTGGAGCGACCTCATTTTTTTAGCTAATGAAAACAAGAATTGCAATTAACGGTTTCGGAAGAATCGGAAGAAATTTATTCCGTTTATTAATAAATCATCCTACAATTGAAGTTGTAGCAATTAATGATTTGGCTGATAATAAAACGATGGCTCACTTATTAAAATATGATAGTATTCATGGAAAGTTATCTGAAGAAATATCGTTTGATGAGAATCATTTAATAATAAACAATAAAAAAATCGTTTTCTTTCACGAAAAAGAAATTTCAAATTTAAATTGGAATGACTTAAATATTGATTTCGTGATTGAAAGTACAGGTAAACATAAAACTACTGAACTTCTTCAAAATCATATAAATAACGGAGCTAAAAAAGTCATTCTTTCTGTATCTCCAGAAGACAATCTTATCAAAACTATTGTTTTAGGAGTTAATGATTCTATTTTAGACGGAACCGAATTGATTGTTTCGAATGCAACTTGTACAACAAACAATGCCGCTTCGATGATTAAAATCATAAAGGAACTTTGTGGTTTAGATAAAGCTTTTATAACAACAGTTCACTCCTATACTACGGATCAAAGTTTACACGATCAACCACATAAAGATTTACGTAGAGCAAGAGGCGCTGCACAATCTATGATTCCAACTACAACTGGAGCTGCCAAAGCATTGACCAAAATTTTCCCAGAATATGAAGGTAGAATTGGCGGAGGTGGAATTCGAGTTCCTGTTCCAAATGGTTCGCTTACAGATATTACTTGTTACGTAAATAGAGATGTAACTGTTGAAGAAATCAATGAAGCTTTCAAAAAAGCATCCGAAAATGAATTAAAAGGAATTTTGGAATATACTGAAGATCCAATTGTTTCAATTGATGTTGTTGGTAATACACATTCTTGTTTGTTTGATGCGCAATTGACTTCCGTTTTAGACAGAATGGTTAAAATCGTTGGATGGTATGACAACGAAATTGGATATTCATCTCGACTTATTAATTTAATTGAAAAAATGAGAACATAAAAAAATCGGCACATGCCGATTTTTTTAGTCCCTTGCCAAAGCAATTTTTACTTTTTTATTTTTTAGTTTAGTATTTTCCAATGAAGCTAATAAAGCTTTGATTTTATAAGATGAAACTGCTACAAAAGCTTGTGTATCTTTAACTTCAATCAAACCGATATCTTCTTTATTTAAACCACCTGTTTTAATTAAATAACCAACGATATCAACTTTATTAACCTTATCTTTTTTTCCAGCACTTATATATATAGTTTTGAAATCTGTTGCATTTTCAGTTTTATAATTTCCTGATAAATCTTCTAATGGCATTTCAGGATCAATAAAATCAAAATGTTCTTCATTGGTAATCATTACATAAATAATTCCTTTTGCTTTCATACGAGCCGTTCTACCATTTCGATGAATAAAAGCATCTTCTTTATCTGGAATTTGATAATGAATTACATGACCAATTTCAGGAATATCAAGTCCGCGTGCAGCCAAATCAGTTGTAATTAAGACTCTCGAACTCTTATTTCTAAATTTCATCAAAGCTCTTTCCCGATCAGATTGATCTAACCCGCCATGAAAACTACCATTTGAAACTCCTTTTTTAGTCAAAGCTTCACTAATTCGGTCAACAGCATCACGGTGATTACAAAAAATAACAACCGTTTCTTTACCAATTTTACTAACTAGTTTAACAACCGTTTCAAGTTTTTCTTCCGATTTAGATATCACTTTTTTGTAAGTTAAATCAGGTTGTGATTCTTCATTTTTCAAAAACTGAATACGTTCTGGATTTTCGATTCCTGTAAAATCTGGAATCTTTTTTAGATTTGTAGCCGAAGTCAACATTCGGAATTGAACATTCTTAAATGAATTGATGATAAAATCCATATCATTCTGAAAGCCCATTTCCAAAGCTTTATCAAATTCATCTAATACAAAACTAGATACATTATTTGTACTAAAATTATTTTCACGAATATGAAAAGCAATTCTTCCAGGCGTACCAACTAAAACAGCAGGTGGTGAACTCAAATTATTAACTTCAATCTTAGTTGAATGTCCACCATAACAAGAATTTATCTTAAAACCCGTTGCCATTTTTTTGAAAACATCTTCAATTTGAAGAGCCAATTCTCTCGAAGGAGCTAAAATAACCGCTTGTACGCCATTAACTTCCTTGTTTAATTTTGATAAAATTGGTAATAAAAAAGCAACTGTTTTTCCTGAACCTGTTGGAGATAATAAAATGATGTTATTTTTAGACTCTGAAGCACTTAATGCATTTGTTTGCATTGGATTTAGAGTATCTATATGTAAATTTTGTAGTATTTTTGTCGTATTCATAACTGCAAAGTTATACTTAATTTAATACAATTAAAAACTTAACAAACATTCACATTCAATATTATGCGTTTTTTTATAATCTTCACTTTAATAATACTCTTATTTATCATTTTTGGAATTCTTTTCAAATTGACTCAAAATAAACAAACAAAAAAAATTGATATTAACTTTGAAGATATAGATTCATTAAATGTTTCAAAAATTGTTATTCAAGAAAATGATATTGACTTTATTCGAAATGAATTTTGGTTTCAGTACAAACAAAAAAAGATATTAAATAGAGTTAGTTTTAATGTATTGAAGAAACATTTTGAAGAAGAAAATAATATAAAAATTTCAAACCTAAATCTAAATTCTGAAATTTCTAAATTAGAAAACAAAGATTTAGTTGAACTAATTATTTCAGATTCAATAGAAAAGGAATATGTTGCGCAGGCATTTAGAGAAATTGAAGAACGATTAAAATCCGTTAATTCCTGATTGTCAACAATTTTACGTCTTTATATTTTTTTCTATAAAAATTCTTCATTTTTGTATTTTCTATTCATTTTTTTATAATTTTATATAAGAGAAATTTAAAATAAAATATTAACTAAATAAATTAAGAACATAAAAAAATGGATCAAGCTTGGAATAAATTAATCAAGTGTTTAGACCAAATAACTGATAATTTTAAAGAATTTAATTACGATTTACATCCTGGAGTTACTGATAAAAAGATTCTGTCATTAGAAAATACAATCAAAAAACAATTTCCTGATGATTTTAAAGCTTTTTATAAAATACATAACGGTGAAAATGCTCACGGTTACGGAATCATGAAAGGAGAGGAATTTTTATCAATGGAACGTATTCTTGAAGAATGGAATGTTTGGAAAGAATTGTTAGAAAGTAATTCATTTACAGATGATGACGATGATGCTTTTGTTAGCGATCCAGATACTGGTATAAAAAATAATTGGTGGAATATTAATTGGATTCCATTTACTTATGATGGAGCAGGAAACCATATTTGTATTGATTTAGATCCTACAGATGAAGGAAATTACGGTCAGATTATTCGTGTTTGGCATGATGATTCTGTTCGTGAATTACTTGCTAATTCATTTACTGAATGGATTAATAACTATATTTATCAATTAGAAAATAATGAATATATATTTTCTGACGATTATGGAATCTTGATTCATAAATCAGATTTAGAAGATTGGGAAGAAGAATAAAAATATAAACTCAAATGCATTGAACTTATTCAGCGCATTTATTTTACCATAAAATGAAAAAAATTTTAACTATTGCCTTATTGATGTTCTTTGGAACGATTTCTGCACAAAACGAAATTGATGAATATATCAATACGGTTATTGTAGATTCAAAAAATACAAATCCAGTTGATGCAAAAGATTTAACCATGAAAAATCTTTTTGATCAATTTTACAATGAAGTTCTTCAAGATGAAAGTGGTCAAATTTCTGAAGATTTATTAAATAAAATTACTGTGATGGTTGAAAGTCCTTCAACAAAAAACATGCAGCTAATGAATTTACTTTTAGTTTTTCAAGATTATATAAACGAAGTTTCAGAGAATCCATCTTCTTTAAATTCAGAATTTCAATTGAAAATTGTTGAAGCAATGGAAAATGAATTTATAAATTTGAAACAAGATGTACCAGCAATTATTTATGTTTATAAAATTGAAGCTTTACAAACAAATGAGAAATTCGATGAATCTGATAAATTAATAGAAGTTGCTTTGAAAAAATTCCCGAATTCAGTTCCTATAAAAGCTTATAAATTTTTAGCAACTGAAGACGAAAATGTAAAAAATGATTTAATTAAAAACCATTCAAACCATTGGTTTGTGAAACAATTAGATTTAAAATAATTTTTTTCTCAATGTGTTACTTAATTCTTACCAATTTTATTTCCAAATGAGAAGAATTATAAATTCAATAAACTGACTCGATTTTCAAAATCGGAGTCAGTTTTTTTTATATAATCAGTAAACCAAAATCTCTTAATTGTTCGGCTTGTTTAGTAAACATAAAAGGTTCAAAATCTTCAGAAGTTTGCGCTTCAAAACTTTGTTTCATTTGTGCGAATGATAAAACGCCTTTCGGACTTTGTTTTAATTCTTGTAAGAAATTTTGTAACCATCGACCAACTTCCAAATCCAATTCAATTTCTAATAAATTGTGTTTGGAATGAAAAGTTAATTGGGCTTTTTCAAACGATTTACCTTTTTTCGTTTTGGTAAACGTTTCTAAAGTTGGTAAACTTCCTAGCCAAACTACTTTTTGAGTTGCTTTATAGGTTTGAAAAGGTTCGTTTTCTAAAACCGATACGATATAATCAGGTTCAATTTTCGTTCTCGGAACTTTGAATTCAAACCATTCTTGCAATTGAAAATCAAAACATAAACCGTGCATATAATTGAACAATGATTTCTTTAATCCGAAAGAAAACTTATCATGAACTGCTCCTGATTTGTCTTCGTGAATCATATCGTTATTTGCAAAAGTTCCTAAAGTTGTTGAATGATTAATCACATCAAAACTTTCTGGATTCATCCCAACCGGACTATGAGCTGTCATTGCAAACTGATGCCAAAAACCAGATTGCATAATACCCACTTCAAACATCTGACGAACCATTTCTAACGAATCTATCGTTTCTTGAGCCGTTTGCGTAGGAAAACCGTACATTAAATACGCGTGAACCATAATTCCGGCTTCAGTGAAATTTCGATTTACGCGAGCTACTTGTTCAACGGTAACTCCTTTGTCGATTAGTTTCAATAATCTATCAGAAGCTACTTCTAAACCGCCAGAAACTGCAATACATCCCGAAGCTTTTAATAAACGACATAAATCTAACGTAAAACTTTTTTCAAATCGAATATTCGTCCACCACGAAACAGTTAATTTACGTTTAATAATTTCAATAGCTATTTCGCGCATCAAAGCAGGCGGCGCAGCTTCATCTACAAAATGAAAACCAGTAGTTCCGGTCGTTGCGATTAATTGTTCCATTCGGTCAACAATTTCTTTAGCCGCAATAGGTTCGTAAACCTTAATATAATCTAACGAAATATCGCAAAACGTACATTTTCCCCAATAACAACCGTGCGCCATGGTTAATTTATTCCAACGGCCATCGCTCCACAAACGATGCATTGGATTAACCACTTCAATTACCGAAATGTATTGATTTAAATCGATATCTGAATAATCAGGACAACCCACTTTACTTTGTTTATAATCTTGAATTAACGGATTGTTAATGTATTTCACTTTGCCATTTTCTAATAAAAAAGTACGTTTTAATTCGGATTGAGAAATTTCATTATTCACAAAACGAATCAATTGTTCGGTTGGTGCTTCGCCATCATCTAAATTAATGAAATCGAAAAACTCAAATACGCGAACATCAGCAAGTGAACGCAATTCAGTATTCGGAAAACCACCGCCCATCACCACTTTTATATCTGGATGATTGGCTTTTATATATTTTGCACATCTGAAAGCGCTATATAAATTTCCAGGAAATGGAACTGAAAAACCAATAATTTTCGGATTGGTTTTCGTGATTAAATCGGCTAAACTTTGTAACGTAATTTCATCAATATAGGTAGGTTGCTCATTTAATTTTTGATATAATTCATCAAACGAATTGGCAGATCGACCCAAACGTTCAGCATAACGACTGAATCCGAAATTTTCATCAACCGTTTCAATAATCAAATCCGATAAATCTTCTAAATATAAAGTTGCGAAATGCTTGGCTTTATCTTGAAAACCCATAGAACCAAAAGCCCAATCTAAATCTTCTAGATGCGAAAAACGTGAAGCTTGCGGAAGAAAATCATCATGTACAATGGCATTTGCCAAGGTTTGGTTTTTTCCTTGAAGGAAGGCAATTACGGCATCTACAGATTCAATATAATCTTCTTGAAGCGCAACAATACGTTGGGAATTCTCGCCCAATTCAAAATTATTTTCAGCAATAAAAGCAAACAAATCTTGTAATCCTTTTTTAGAAAACAATTTCAAAATCACTTCAATACCTAAATCAGATTGAAAAGATGAAATATTTTTTGTATTCAAAAAGCCTTTCAAATAAACCGTTCCCGGATAAGGCGTGTTTAATTGTGTGAAAGGTGGCGTAATAAGTAAGATTTGTGTTTCCAAAATTGAAATTAATTTTTGCAAAAATACGAGGAATTCTTGGAATTAAAATACTTTAATAATATCGATGAGATTCTAAGAGATTACATAAAAAAACGTATTGATTTTATAAGAGAAATTGCAAAGCAATTCACAAAATTTACTAACGAAAAAACAACTAAATTTAAAGTGAAGATTTCTTTTAAAATACATAAAAAACAAATAAGTTAAAAGAGAATCAAGCTTTGAATCAATGATTTCAAAATAATCACATTTAATTTTTTTTACTTTCAATATACTATTATATCTTTATGAGAAGCTAAATAAGTATTCATATCCATACTTAATTTAGACAATTTTATAAAGCTTCAAATATTCCAAATGAGAAAATACAACTTAATAAAATATTTAAAAATACTTGGTTTAAGCACGGTTTCAGCACTAACTTATCAAAATGATGTAATTTCATTAATCGCAGATGATAGTAATGTTTTGTATGAATACAATACAAAATATGATGAATTAAATAAAATTACACTTTCAGAAGGTGAATTGGAAAATTTATCAAAAGCTGATAAATTAGATTTTGAAAGTATGGTTGATTCTGATAAATCGATGTATATTTTTGGTTCGGGTTCAAAACCTAATCGTGAAAAAGCAGTTTATATTAATAAGGAAAAAAACACCGTAGAAACATTGAATTTGAATTATTTATTCGATTCGATGAAGAGTTTTGCAGAAATTTCTGATTCTGATTTAAATATTGAAGGTGCTGCTTATTCGAATAACGAATGGTATTTTTTTAATCGTGGAAACGGACCTGGAAATAAAAATATCATTTTCACGGTTCAAGGAAATAATCTAGTTGATGATTTTAATTTGTTCTTTAACGAATTCGAACTTCCTAAAATCGATAATGTGAGTACTGGTTTTTCTGATGGAATTGTGATAAAAAACAAATTTTATTTTTTAGCTACAGCTGAAAATTCCAATTCAACTTATGCGGATGGTAAAATCGGAGGAACATTATTTGGTTGTATAAATTTAAAGAAAATGAAATTGGAATATACTCAGGTTATTTCAACAACAAACAAATTTGAAGGTATCGCACTTTATAGTTTGAAAGGAAAAAATGCTGTTTTTTTACTTGGTGAAGATGATGATGTTCAAAAAAAAGAAACTGAAATTTACAAGCTTGAAATAAAATTATAAATTATTAAACTGACAACAAAATCGAATATGAATCAGAAGTTTTTTTATATTTGAAAATCAAAACCAAATACTATGAATAATGTAATATATAAAAGTGTTGGTTCATTTAATATAGTGAACGAATACGGATTGAAACTTCTTTTTCGCTTTATTGTAATTGACAATTTAAACAAAATTGGTCAATGCCATATTACGTTAAAATTTAATGATGGACGCTACAGAAGTCGCTTTATTTCGATTGGAGAAATGGAAGGTATTTATGATTCTATTTTAAAATTAAATGAAGCATTAAAAATTGGCAAATCAGATGAAATTAAAGGAGAATGTTTCACAATTTGCGAATCGAGTGGATTCAATTATAGTATTTTGGCAGATAATTCAAACGGTTTGATTTTTAAGATGAAAGTAAAAGCAGAAAATTATTATTACGAATTCGATATTACAGAACATTTAGAAACGTTTAAATTGTTTAACAAAACAGATGCTAATCTTTTTAGAAATCAACTTTCGATAAAATAAAAAGCTTAACTACTTCATTCATTTACACTTTTGATGAAAAAGGAAATTGGATTTCTAAAGAAGTAAGTTTTAATAAAGTTCCAACTTACAAAGTTTCTGAACAATAAAATATTGTAAATAATAAAAAAACAGAGCTTTGCTCTGTTTTTTTGTTATTATCGTTTAAAAACAATCTGGATTTGAACTTACAAATAAATTCAATGTACCTGGTGAAACAAACGGAATACTTAATCCCAATCCTCTTAGAATAAACAAAACCCCAAGAATAACTACCAATACTGGAACTAATTTCAAAATTTTATTTCGTGTAGCAACTGTTATTTTATTTGAAATCAAAACCACAAAACTCATTAAAGGAACTGTTCCTAATCCAAAAAGCATCATATAAAAACTTCCTTGAATCGGATCTTGAGTTGCCAACGCACCAAATAACGCAACATAAATCATAGCGCAAGGCAAAAAACCGTTCAAAATTCCAATCAATAAGAAACTTACTTTTGACTTATTAGAAAGCAACTTACCTAGCTTACTTTTAATTTTTGAAATTATTTTAAAAGCCGGATTCAAAAATCGAACTTTTTCTAAATCATTTTTAGGTAATACAACATAAACAATCATTAGAACTCCAATAATAATCGAAAAACGTTGTTGTAATCCTGCAATAAAAAGACCTTTTCCAAAAATTCCAAAAACAAATCCTAATGTAGCATACGAACAAATTCTTCCTAAATGATACAATAATGTTTGAATAATTCTTAAAGCAGTATTAGATCGGTTTATGGGCAACATTAAAGCAATTGGACCGCACATTCCCACGCAGTGCAAACTACTTAACAAACCAAACAATAAAGCTGATATCATGTATTTAATTTAAATTAAACGACTCGCTACTTAAATATGAAATTCCATCATAAGTCCAATCTACAGAGACATCCCATCGACCGTTTACCAATTCAGCTTTGGGAATCAATAAGGTATTAGATGTCAATTTAAGCGGTAATGTTTGATCTAATTTTTCATTTGACGGACGATATAAAAATATTTCTCCAGTTATTTTTGTAAAATCAAAATCAGAAGGAAATTCAATCACCACACCATCCGCAACATTTTTTATTAATAATTTTACTGATAAATTATTAGCATTTTGTTTTTTCTCATATTTTGAATCGATTAAAGATTCTGCTTGATAATAATCTTCAGTTACAAGTTCATTATCATAACTTGAATCAACCTGAACACGAATGACATATTGTAAAATAAATGCCATAAATAATATGATTCCGATTGTTATACCTGTTCCCCAATTAAATTTCATAGTTGTCTTTTTTTAATTAAAACTTCTTGGTCCTAAGAAAGTAGTTGTTGTTTTGTCAATTACTTCTTCTCCGTTTAAAATATCAATTTCCAATTTTGTTTTGTCACTTTCGATTGAAGATGAAGGAATTTCAATAAAAAATGTACCTTGAGCCATTCCTTCTTTTTCTAATTTGATCTTGTCTTTCGAAACTAAAATAACTTTTCCTTCTGGTTTAACTAATTTTATTGTGACATTATCGTAATCTTTAGCTGTTTTATTAATGATTTTAAAAGTATAAACATTACTAATATTATCTCCTTTATGTTCAAAAAGTTGACCAGGAAGTCTAAGAATTCGAGCTTCAACATCACTTCTTAAAAATAACATTCCAGTTAAAACTCCGATTAAAATAAATAAAACTGCTGAATATCCTTTCAATCTTGGTGTGAATTTGAACTTTTCTTTTTTAGAAATTTCTGATTCAGATGCATAACGAATCAAACCTTTTGGAAGATTTACCGATTCCATCATCAAATCACATTCATCGATACAAGCCGTACAATTGGTACATTCTAATTGCGTTCCGTTACGAATATCTATACCAGTTGGACAAACGTTTACACATTGTTTACAATCGATACAATCTCCGAATCCAGTAAGCTTACGATCTTCATTTTTCTTGAATTTTGCTCTTCCATTATCTCCTTCTCCACGAACATAATCATAAGCTACAATAATTGATTTATCATCTAAAAGTACCCCTTGTAATCTTCCGTACGGACAAGCAATAATACAAACTTGTTCTCTAAACCAAACAAAAATAAAGTAGAAAACTCCAGTAAAAATCAATAGTGCAATTAATGTTGATAAATTATTTGCTGGTCCTTCATGAACCATTTTTAGAACCTCATCACTTCCTAATAAATATGAAAGAAATACATTTGCAATAACAAAAGAAATCAAGAAAAAGATAAACCATTTAGTGATTCGTTTTCTTATTTTTTCTGAATTCCATTCTTGTTTATCTAATCGAATTTGGGCTCCACGATCTCCATCAATCCAATATTCGATTCTTCGGAAAACCATTTCTAGAAAAATAGTTTGCGGACAAATCCATCCACAGAAAATTCTTCCGAAAGCAACCGTAAATAAAGATACGAAAACAACTCCGATTATTAGTGAAATCACAACCAAATAAAAATCCTGAGGCCAGAATTGAATACTAAAAATATTAAACTTTCTATCAAAAACATTAAACAGTAAAAATTGATTACCATTGATTTTAATGAAAGGTGCGCTCAGTAAAAAAAGTATCAGAAAATAACTAACGTATTTTCGTTTATTATAAAACTTACCAGATGGCTTTTTTGGATAAATCCATTTTCTCTTACCATCTTCGTTTATAGTTCCGATACTGTCTCTAAAACTATCATCTATTTCTTTTGACATTATATACCGTATTTATGTTAATTTGATTAGCGATTTAAATAAATAAAATCGACCACAACCATAGAAATAGCTGTGGTCGATAAAAAAAATAAAACTAAATATAGCTCTTTTCGAACCTTAATTTTGGGCTACCTCGGCAGCTGGACTTTGTAAAGTATCGGTTGCAACTTCGGTAGTGTTTGTTTGAGTTGGTGTAAACAAATCTCCTTCTGGCGCTTTAGCTTCTGGTGGATTTGTTCCTTGTAAAGACAAGATATAGCTTGCGACTTTTTGAATTTCTGAAGGTTTAATTTGAGCTTTCCAAGGTACCATTCCTTTACCGTCTCTACCACCTTCCATTATTGTATTGAAAACATCTTTAACATCGCCACCTAAAATCCAATATTCATCTGTTAAATTAGGTCCAATACTTCCACCTCCGTCAGCTTTATGACAAGCAACACAATTGGTGTCATATATTTTTTTACCTGCTGCTAAATCTGCTGGATCAGTAAGTAAAGTAACTTGATCTGCTGTTAACAAATCTGGTGCTGTTTTTTTGTATTCTTCAATTTGAATTTTTGCAGCAGCCATTTCTTTATCTAGTTCTTGAACTTGATTATCACCTCCAAAAAGTTGATATTTTGCTAGATAGATAACTCCGAAAATAATAGTTGCATAGAATAAATACACCCACCAAGGCGGTAAATCATTATCTAATTCTTTAATTCCATCATATTCATGATCCAAAACAAGATTTGGTTCTTCTTCTTCAGATTTTGAACGTGTTAATGCCTTCATTAATTTTTTATAACCAGGCGTTTCAGTCAATGGCAAATCATCTAAACGTTCTTTTTCAGCTCGTTCTTCTGGAGTCATTAATGCAGTAACCACTTTATTAACAGATGCGGCGACAATTTCAACTGCAATTTGGACGAATAAGAACAAACCTAATAATAACAAAACAGAAGGATATTCTATAAAAGCAGGCTTATCACCAGAGTCAACAAAATATTCAACAAATCCAAAAAATATTGCGAAAAGAAGAGGTACTCTTACGTAAACTGGAAAAAATCTTTTCATATCTATTCGTTTTTAGAGTTTTGAGTACCTTCCTCGAAAGGAAGGTTGCTCAATTCATTAATTTTTTCTTTTTTGTAGGTAAACACCCAAATATATAATCCCAAAAAGAAGAAAAAGAAGATTAGTAAAGCGATCATTGGATAAATTTCTATCCCAGAAATATGATCCAAATTATGTTTTATGAACTTTAACATAATTCAAACTATTTATTTTTTACTTTAATATCTGTACCTAAACGTTGTAAATAAGCAATCATTGCAGTAATTTCTCTATCACTCATTGGAGTAAATTCTTTACCATTAGCTGCTGCGTCTTTTTTACTTGCCTCATAAGACTTAACAAAATCAGGATCATTCATTAAGTTTTGTTCAATTTGCATTGCTTGAGCTTTTAAATTAGCCTTAGCATTCGTAATATCTTCTTCAGTATAAGGAACACCTAACTTAGCCATCACACGCATTTTAGTTTCGATTTCTGTGTGATCCATTGGTTTATTTTCAAATAACCATTTGTACGC
>SMEN01000127.1_pt1 | contig 28434 bp, 31 predicted proteins | sample 2456271 | NCBI WGS metagenome assembly SMEN01 (sample SAMN10132593, study PRJNA489261) | soil metagenome | isolation source: day1 control-loamy sand soil ammended with raw manure from dairy cow... | place: USA | collected 2015-04-01 | reverse complement strand
GTATGCGAGCTTTGTTGTGGCAGTTGTCGAAAGAGACGTTTTTGCTGGATTTAAAAGAGACACAAAACGTCGCGCCAGAGTTGGAGGGTTATCCTGCGCAGTTGCTTGATGAGTGTACCTTGCAAGTACAGGTGGAAAAGCATCGCGGTTTAACCGATTTGTTTACCCAACTGTCGGTACAAGGTATTGAAGTGCTGAGTTTGCGCAATAAAAGTAACCGGCTGGAGGAGCTTTTTGTGTCATTGGTAGAGAAAAATTTGTCAGGTGATCAGGCATGAGTACAGAGCTGAAATCTAACTTGGTTGCCCTGCAAACCATCGTCTATCGTGAAGCCCGTCGTTTTTTAAGAATTTGGCCGCAGACCTTGCTGCCGCCAGCGATCACGATGGTGCTGTACTTTGTGATTTTCGGCAATTTGATTGGCAGCCAAATTGGCGACATGCATGGCTTTACCTACATGCAGTACATTGTTCCTGGTTTGATCATGATGTCGGTGATTACCAACTCTTACAGTAACGTGGTTTCGAGTTTCTTTAGTGCCAAGTTTCAGCATTCGATTGAAGAGTTGATGGTGTCACCGGTGTCACCGCATACCATTTTGATTGGGTTTGTGATGGGTGGGATTTTGCGCGGCCTCGGCGTAGCAGTGATTGTTACCCTGTTGTCGCTGTTTTTTACCGATCTGCAGGTGCACAATTTAACCATCACGATGGTGGTGATTGTCTGTACTTCTGCGGTGTTTGCTCTGGGCGGCTTCCTCAATGCGGTGTTTGCCCGTAACTTTGATGATATCTCGATTATTCCATCCTTTGTGCTGACGCCATTAACCTATCTGGGTGGCGTGTTCTATTCGATTGATATGCTCGGTCCGTTTTGGAAAACTATTTCCTTGGCTAACCCGATTTTGCACATGGTTAACGCCTTCCGTTACGGTACGTAGCCATTGGCTTGATGCTGCTGACTACATTGATTTTATATGTGGTGTGCGTGCGCTTATTGATCTCAGGGCGAGGCATGCGTACGTAAAGGATGAATTAGCAGGGCTTCTTGTAATACCTGCTTAGAGTAATACCTGCTTAGGCTGCTTCAGCGCGCTCTATGCGCAATGAGTCAGATTGGGTAGGACGCTAAGTAATAGACTTCTCTGCTAATGACTAAGACTGCAATCACATAACAGGTACATAACGGCTATGCGAGATTTTCAGTGGATGCTTGAATATGGCATTAATCGTTTTGGCTCACTTAAAGTTTTAGAGGCGCGCTTACCACAGCCTGCAACGCAGGCGCAGTTGCTCGCTGTACCTGATGATCGCTATCTGTCACTCATCGCCTTGCGGGTGTTTCGTGCGGGTTTACGCCACAGTGTGGTGGACGCTAAATGGCCGAACTTTGAAGAAGTGTTTTGGCAGTTTAATCCGGAAAAGGTGGTGCTGCTGAGTGCCGAGCACATCGAGCGCTTGATGCAAGATACACGGATTATTCGGCATCTGGGCAAGCTTAAAAGCGTGCCGCGTAATGCGCAAATGTTGTTGGATATTCGTCATGAGTTTGGCAGCTTTGGCGCTTTTTTAGCGCAGTGGCCTGAGGATGATATTGTTGGTTTGTGGCGTTATTTGGCTAAGCATGGTCATCAGTTGGGTGGTTTGTCGGCGCCGCGCTTTTTACGCATGGCCGGTAAAGATACTTTTGTGCTCAGTGATGATGTTGTTGCGGCGTTAGTAGCGCAGGATATTGTGACAAAACGTCCCACCAGTCAGCGTGATTTAGCACTGGTGCAAGAAGCTTTTAATGCCTGGCAAGCACAAAGTGGGCGGCCTTTATGTCAGTTGTCGATGCTGCTCGCTCTGACGGTTAATCATTAAGCAAGTCACATTAATTGACCATTAAATTTGCACTTTGTGTCAATGCAAGGCATATTGCACCGCTAAATCAGAAAGTACTTTGTATGTATGTCTAAATTAATAAAGAGCATCGCCTGCGGTGTGAGCTGTTTAGTATTGGCTTCATGTGCCAATTTAAACACCGAGCAGCGCGATACAGCTTCAGTTAAGCGAGACACTATAGAGCTCAATTCTCGAGCCTTAGTTGCAGTCTTAGATCGTTTCGATGAAGCCCAGCAAGCTGCTGTAGAGCTGCAGGAAGACACTACTCTAAATGAGTATAAGAAAGCTTGTTAGATCGCAGTAAAACTCTGCTTGGCACGCCATACCGCTACGGCGGCAGCAGTCGTGCTACTGGCTTTGATTGCAGTGGTTTTGTTGGTTATGTGTATAAGGAAGAGTTAGGCATAGAATTGCCGCGCAACACTCAGGGCTTGTTGAAAATGGATGCGCCTGTGGTTGCGCGTGCTGATTTAGTGCCCGGTGATTTGATTTTGTTTAATGATCGTGGCCGTGGTCGTGTTTCACATGTTGGTATTTATATGGGTGATGATAAATTCATTCACTCCTCCAGCAGTCGTAAGGGCGGCGGTGTTCGTGTCGACAAGCTTAGCAGTCGTTACTGGAATGCCAGCTACTTGCAAGCTAAACGTGTTCTCAGCGAAGAAGAAGCGCATGAGCCTGCCAAACAAGTGCAGTTGCTGTCTAAAATCGTTCAGTAAATAGCAAAATTTTAAAAATACCGCTGCGCATCTGCCCAGCGGTATTTTTTTGTCTGGCTTATAGGTTTAGCAGGCCAGCAACATAGTCAGCATCTTTATCACCGCGACCTGACAGGCTGATTAGAATGGTTTGTTCAGGCGTCAGTGTTGGTGCTTTGCGCATTGCCCAAGCCACCGCATGCGCGCTCTCTAGTGCAGGAATAATACCTTCCACACGTGATAAACGCATAAAGGCGTCTAAGGTTTCTTGATCAGTGACGCTGTCATATTGCACGCGGCCGAGGTCTTTTAGGTAACTGTGCTGTGGGCCAACGCCTGGATAGTCCAAGCCTGAGGCGATTGAGTGCACAGAGGCAGGATTGCCCTCAGCATCTTCAAGCACGTAACAGGCCATGCCGTGTAAATGACCGGGTTTGCCTTTGGTCAGGGTGGCGGAGTGGCGTTGCGTGTCTAAGCCTTCGCCTGCCGGCTCTACACCAACCAGTTGCACATCGGCATCGTTTAAAAACGCGGTAAACATGCCAATCGAATTGGAACCGCCGCCAACACAGGCGGTGACGTAGTCAGGTAGGCGCTGATGGCGCTCAAGAAACTGCTGGCGCGACTCTTTGCCGATAATCGACTGGAAGTCACGAACCATTTTCGGGAAGGGGTGTGGGCCTACTACAGAGCCGATGGCGTAGATAAAGTCTTCAGGGTTTTTTAGGTATTCTTCAAAAGCGCTGTCGACGGCTTCTTTTAGGGTGGCTGCGCCGCGGGTCACTGGAATTAAAGTGCAACCCAAAATTTTCATTTTCACTACGTTGGGGTGTTCTTTTTCGATGTCTGATTGACCCATGTGGATCTCGCAGGGAATACCCACCAACGCGCACGCTGTGGCTAAAGCAACACCGTGTTGGCCAGCACCAGTCTCGGCAATGACTTTCTTTTTGCCCATAAACTTAGCCAGCAGGGCTTCACCAAGGCAATGGTTAATCTTGTGCGCGCCGGTATGGTTGAGGTCTTCGCGCTTTAAGTAAATCTGTGCACCACCCAATTGTTCACTTAACCGTTTGGCGTGGAAAATCGGACTAGGACGACCAACGTAATCGGCAAATAAACTGGCCAGTTCGGCTTGGAACTCAGGGCAAGCACAGATTTCTTCATAGGATGCATTGATATCATCCATGATGGCTTTTAGGTGGTCGGGCACAAATTGGCCACCATAGGGGCCAAAGAAACCTTGGGCGTCAGGCATGGCAGCGAAAGTGTCAGTGCTCATCGGTAAGTTCATCCTTCAAAACGTATTGAGCATGCGTCAACATGCTCTACAAAATAGACTTCGCGCCGCGATGAGCGCGGTAAAAATGTGCAGTGCTGTTGGATGATTAGTCTGCTTTGGCGTCTGGGCGTAAGCGCAAGGTTAAACCTTTCAGAAACTGTCGCAGCAATTGATCGCCGCAGACGCGGTAGTTTTTGTGATCGGCTTTTCTAAACAAAGCACTGAGTTCAGGTTTTGTCACGGTAAAGGCAACCGAATCCAACACTTCAAGTAAATCAGCTTCTTGCAAGGTGAAGGCTACTCGCAGCTTTTTCAGGATGATGTTGTTGGTCAGCGGCAATTCAGTGGCTGGCGCAGCTTGTGGGCTAGGGCCGCGACGGCTAATGATTAAGTTGTCTAAAAAACCCACCATCAGTTCATCTGCCATCATCACAAAAGACTCATCTTCTGAACTGGCCAAGTAGCTGCGTAAGGTTGGCAGATCCATGCTTGGCTCTACGCCGTGTAGCATTTCTAGCAGAGCGCTATCACTGAGGTTAAGGGTGTAGCGAATGCTGCGTAGGACATCATTATTAAGCATAGGGTTTCTCGGTTAACAGTCTTGAAAAAGGATATTAAAACTTTTGTGTCGGTGTGCAATAGCGCCATTGGCCTAAAGGCAGTTTGCCCATGGACACGGCACCAATGCGGATGCGGCGCATGGCTAGCACTTCTAAGTCAATGCTGGCGCACAAGCGTGTAAGCACCTGTGGCAAAGGATTTTTAATCACAATGCGTATGTGTTCTTCATTTTGCTGGCTGGCTTTGCAGCCCGGCAAGCCGATGCCATTGAACATTTGCCCGTGAGCTAAGCGCTTGAGCTTGGCAGGGTTGATTTCACCAGAGACTTGCACGACATACTCTTGTTCAAGCCGTGTGCAGTCTTCAGTGAGTTTGCGCAGGGTATGCCAGTCTTGGGTGAAAGCCTGTAAACCTGTGGCGTTGTCTTGCAGCGGCAGGGTCGTGCTGAGGCGCGCAAAGTGGCCTTTGAGCTGCAAAATGCGGCTAGGGTCTTCAGTCCAGTGTGTTTCTGGAGTGAGCAAAGCCAGTTGTTGCTCCAGCGTAGGGTTGTGCATCACTGGTTGGTTGAGCAATAGCGTAATGGCTGGCAGCGGCTCAGCAACAGCATTAGGACGCAACTCAACCTGTTGGTCAGTAATGGGGAATTGTGGTTCATCAATAATTGCGCCATTGACCAGCACCCAACCACCCTCGATATAGAGCTGTGCTTCACGGCGTGAGCAGCCAATCAGGTCGATTAAATGTTTGGAGAGGCGAACAGAATCAGTCATAAGAAAAAGCCAAATTAGAAGACCACAGTATACTGCGTCTGCCTGTTTTATACAGCGCGCAGCCAGTATTATGCCTACCGTGCGTCTATTGTAGGTGCCGCTGGCAGCCAATAAGGGTACAATCGCCGCCTTTTTACGCGTTCGCGTCTCGACTACTCAGGATTTATTTGTGATCTCCACTGCTAATATCACCATGCAATTTGGTGCAAAACCGCTATTTGAAGATGTCTCTGTAAAATTTGGCAACCGCAACCGTTATGGTTTGATTGGTGCTAATGGCAGTGGTAAGTCAACTTTCATGAAAATCCTTGGTGGTGATCTCGAGCCTTCGGCCGGTCACGTGATGCTTGAACCTAATGTTCGTTTAGGTAAGTTGCGCCAAGATCAGTTTGCTTACGAGCAGTTTACTGTGATTGATACAGTGATCATGGGCCACGAAGAACTGTGGGCAGTTAAAGCTGAACGCGACCGTATTTACTCGTTGCCAGAAATGAGCGAAGCCGATGGTATGGCGGTGGCTGAGCTGGAAACTGAGTTTGCGGAGATGGATGGCTACACCGCCGAATCGCGCGCGGGTGAGTTATTGCTTGGTTTGGGTATTGGTGTCGATGCGCACTTTGGTCCGATGAGTGAAGTGGCGCCGGGCTGGAAACTGCGCGTGCTGTTGGCGCAAGCCTTGTTCTCTGATCCTGAAGTGCTGCTGTTAGATGAGCCAACCAACCACTTGGATATCAACACCATTCGTTGGTTAGAAGATATTCTCAGTAACCGTAACTGCACCATGGTTATCATTTCCCACGATAGACACTTTCTCAACAGTGTGTGTACGCACATGGCTGACTTGGATTACGCTGAGATTCGTTTGTATCCAGGTAACTATGACGAGTACATGACGGCGGCCACGCAGCTGCGTGAGCGTCTGCTTGGTGATAACGCCAAGAAAAAAGCACAAATTGCTGAACTGCAAAGCTTCGTGAGCCGCTTCTCGGCCAACGCCTCGAAAGCCAAGCAAGCGACCAGTCGTGCCCGTGCGATTGATAAAATCCAATTGGATGAAGTTAAGCCATCCAGTCGTATCAGCCCATTTATTCGCTTTGATCAGAGCAAAAAACTGCACCGTCAAGCAGTGGTTCTACATGACTTGAGCCAAGGTTTTGATGGCCAAGTATTGTTCGATAACTTGAACTTGCAGGTTGAAGCAGAAGAGCGTGTGGCGATCCTTGGTCCTAACGGTATTGGTAAAACCACCTTATTGCGCACCTTGATGGGTGAACTGACGCCGATGCACGGCCATGTAAAATGGACTGACAGTGCTGATATAGGTTATTACGCGCAAGATCACGCCAGTGACTTCGCTGAAGATATGACCTTGTTTGACTGGATGGGTCGTTGGACCACTGAAGGCGAACAGATGGTGCGCGGAACTTTGGGGCGTATGCTGTTTTCCGGTGACGACATTGAAAAATCAGTCAAAGTGATTTCCGGAGGTGAGCAAGGTCGCATGTTGTTTGGCAAATTGATTTTGCAAAAACCTAACGTGTTGTTAATGGATGAACCAACCAACCACTTAGATATGGAATCCATTGAAGCCTTGAACTTGGCGCTGGAAAACTACCCTGGTACCTTGATTTTTGTCAGCCATGACCGCGAGTTTGTATCGTCTTTGGCGACGCGCATTATCGAGCTGACCGAGCACGGTATCAATGACTTCCATGGTACTTACGACGACTACTTACGCAGCCAAGGTGTGGTTGTTTAAGCACAAGCAGACCTACCACTTAGTCACGGAAGAAGACGTGGACTAAGTGGTATCCAAACTGTGATTTAACCGGTCCGTGAATCATCCGTACCGGCTTTTTAAAGATCACCTGATCAATCGACTTAACCAATTGTCCTGGGCGTACTTCGCCTAAGTCGCCGCCTTTTTTACCGGACGGGCAGGTTGAGTATTTGCGTGCCAGTTTATCGAAAGCTTCACCTTTGGCGATGCGCTCTTTAATCGCTTCGGCCTCTTCTGCTGTTTTAACTAAAATATGTCGCGCCATTGCTTTGGCCATGTCCATGCTCTCACGTGTCTATAAACGCAGCAGTTTAACCTATTTTGCCCCGAGCTTTGCCTGCAATCCGTAGAAGGTTTGCCCTTTTGCTGAGGTATCTGCGAACATGCGCTTTTGCTGATTTATCTAAAACTATAAAAGGGGAGGGTTTATGGCCGTTGAACAGTTTCAAGCAACCGCTCATTTGCAAAGTGGCACTTTAGTTAAAGTGCGTTCGCGTGGTTTTGAATTTACCTTAGATGAGCCGGCGGAGTTGGGTGGCACCGATACAGCGATGAATCCGGTTGAAGCACTATTGGGTGCTTTAGGCGCTTGCCAAGCCATTGTTGCCAGTGCCTATGCAAAAAAATTCAAAGTGCAGTTGGATGACTTTTGGGTTGAGTTGGAAGGCGATTTAGATCCTGATGGTTTTATGAATAAAGCGGATGTGCGCTGCGGTTATTCGGCGATACGTTATACCTATCATATTAAATCAGACTCAGCACAAGCTGATATTGATGCCTTTGTTGCTTTTATTGGCACTAAATGTCCAGTAGGTGACAGCCTGATGCAGCCGGTTGCTTTGCAGTTGGCTGGCGTGGTGCAGGAGAAATAATTCCAGCACTTGCAGCGATTTTAATCTTACGAGGAAAAACTGTGCCTTATCTGTTACTAGCGTTGGCGGCTGTGATGTTTGGCTTGTACAACGTGTTTATCAAACTTTCAGCCGGTCATATCCAAGCTGTATTGGGCGCAGTTATTTTACAGTTTGTCGCAGCTTTTCTGGGACTGGGCTTACTGCTGTATTTTAAGCAGTCACAACAACTGGTGCTGCATGTCACGCCTCGTGGGGTCAGCCTTGCCGTGTTAGCCGGTGTGGCGATTGGTGTTGTCGAGATTCTAACCTTTGTTATTTATGGTCGTGGCGTTGCCGTGGCGGTTGGTAATCCGCTGATTGTCGGTGGTTCATTGTTGGTCACCACTGGAATTGGTTGGTTATTGCTACGCGAAACCTTAAATCCTTGGCAAGTATTCGCAGTGCTCTGCATTGTCGGCGGTGTTGCAGTGCTGGCTTGGCAAGCGGGGCGTTAAGATGATGCAGCAGAGTATTAAATTATCGCCCTTGCAGGCCTACAACAAAGCTTTAACGGAAGGTTTTGTCGCTGATCCGGCTCAGCAACAAGCAGTGACAGCCTTAGAGGAATGTTTTCAGGCGCTGCAAGCGGGAGCCGGCGCTGTGCGTGGGGTGTACCTGTGGGGACCGGTTGGTCGTGGCAAAACTTGGCTGATGGAGCAGTTTTTTAATGGCTTAACTGTTCCTGCTCGTCGCCAGCATTTTCATCATTTCATCCAAGATATTCATCAGCGCTTATTTCGCTTAACTGGCACCGCCGCGCCTTTGTCGGTGATTGCTGATGAGTTGGCCAGTGAGATGCAAGTCTTATGTTTTGATGAGTTGTTTGTCAGTGATATTGCTGATGCGATGATTTTAGGCCGTTTGTTTCAAGCGCTATTTGCTAAGGGTTTAGTTATTGTCGCGACCTCTAATCAGCCGCCTGATGAATTGTATTATGGCGGTTTTAATCGAGAGCCTTTTCTCCCTGCGATTGCCGCAATTAAGCAGCACATGCAGGCAGTTGCCGTGCAAGGCAAGCAGGATCACCGTTTACATGGCGGTGCTGTCGAGCAGCGTTATTGGGTTAAAACACCTGCGCAAGCGAGTGTTTTTCCTGAATTATTTAAGCGGTTAAGTGCAGGTGAAGCGCAGCAGACAGGCGTTGTGATGTTGGGGTCGCGAGCGCTGATAACTCAGGCCTACAGCGAGACAGTGTTGTGTTGTGAGTTTTCTGCGCTATGCGAGCAACCTTTTGCTGCGCTCGATTTTATCCGGCTGTGTGACCGTTTTAAGGTGCTGTTATTGAGCAATGTACCTGCGCTAAGTGGCGCGCTGCAGGATACGAAAATTGCGCGTGGCACTGAAGATGCTGTACAAAGAGTGGTGGCGGGTGATCGGCAATTACCCGCGCTAGCGCCGAATGATGACAGTGTCAGGCGTTTTATTGCTCTGCTGGATGAGTGTTATGATCGACGTATACCGGTTTATATTGAAGCTGCGGTGGCGTTGGACGAGTTATACACTGAAGGTTATTTAACCTTTGCCTTTCGGCGTACTTATAGCCGTTTGATGGAGATGCAGACCAGCCGTTTTACCCGTCGTTAAGTCAGTATTGTGATCATTTTTAGCAGGGCTAGCGATAAAGTTGTGAAAGCGACATTGCTAGCCAAGAGGACGTAGAGCATGCATAAGACGCTACATATATTGGGTTTGTTAAGTGTGCTGTTGTTAAGCGCATGTTCTTCAAAGGGGCCGGTGAATCAGCAAGCCGTTACGCCATATCAACAACCCAGCGCTGCATTTAATCCAGCTGCTGATGAAGTGCTATTTCGCGCAATAGGCTTGGTCGGCACGCCTTATGTTTGGGGTGGTAATACGCCAAGTTCTGGGTTTGATTGCAGTGGCTTGATTGGTTTTGTCTATCAAGATGTTGCCGGTATTCGTTTGCCGCGCACGACTCAGCAAATGCTGCAAATGCAAGGTCAGCAGATTCCTCGTAGCCAGCTACAGAGTGGTGATATTGTGTTTTTCGCCACCGCTGGGCGCGGGCGTGTCAGTCATGCTGGAATCTATGTTGGTGAAGGCCGTTTCGTGCATGCCCCATCCAGTGGCGGCACCGTACGTTTAGACAGCGTTAACGCAGCCTATTGGAATAAAGCTTATTTGCAAGCCAAACGCGTGCTGAGCAGTGAGTCGATGGTATCCAACCCTTAGCGTTTAATAGTTAACAGTTCTGTGGTTGAGCCTTTTAACTTCTACAGTCCTTGAGAAAATTAAGAGAGTGGTTATGAGTGAGCAAAGACAGCCGCGTATTGGCGTGATTGGCACCGGTGCAATTGGTGGTTTTTATGGTTTAATGCTGGCGCGCGCAGGATTTGATGTGCATTTTTTATTGCGCAGTGAATACCAAGACGTCAAGCGCAATGGTTTACGTGTTAATCATGCAGAGCTGGGTGAGTTGGCTTTGCCAGTGGTGCAGGCTTGGCATGACGTGGCGGACATGCCTAAGTGTGACTGGCTATTAGTCGGCGCTAAAACCACTAGCAATGCTGATCTTGCTGAGATCATTAATCAGGCGGCGGCAGCAGACGCTAAAGTGGTGCTGCTGCAAAATGGTTTAGCCGTTGAAGATGAGTTGCGGCCTTTATTGACCGAGCAGGTACATTTACTCGGCGGCTTGTGTTTTATTTGTGTGCATCGTAGTGCACCTGGCGTGATTGAACATGAAGCGCACGGTGGGGTAAATATCGGTTATCACAGCGGTCCGGCAAGTGCCATTGAGGGCGCGCAAATTGCCGAACAAGCGGCAGCAATGTTCGGTAAAGCAGGACTTGATTCCAAGGCAATGGCGCAGTTGGAGCAAGCACGCTGGCAAAAACTGGTGTGGAATATTCCCTACAATGGTCTATCTGTGCTGCTCAATAGCAATACTCGCCAGCTAATGGATGAGCCGCATAGCCGTGCCTTAGTGGCGGATTTAATGGCTGAAGTGGTTCAGGCGGCTGCCGCGTGTGGCTATCCGCTGCCTGAGCACTTGGTTGCTAATATGCTGAAAGCAACCGACGCGATGCCCGACTATTGGCCAAGTATGTACCATGATTTCAGCCATAAGCGCCCTTTAGAGTTGCAAGCGATTTATGTTGCACCTTTGGCGGCAGCCGGTGCTGCAGGTTGCGAAATGCCTAAAGTGGCGATGTTGTTGCAAAGCCTTGAGTTCTTATCGACGCGATAAATGCCGTTGCTGATGTTTACGAAGCACATCCATGGCTTGGTTAATGCGTTGTACGCGCTCAGTGCAGCCGCCGCGATCGGGATGGTGAATGCTAACTAAGTGGCGATAATGCTGGCGCAAGTCCTTATCGCTTAAGTCATGCCAAGGCTGCTCAATGCCTAGCTCTGCCAAAGCTTCTTGCACCTGTGCAGGCGGATTCAGACTGTGTAACGATCCATATAACAGTGCCTCGGCAGCACTGCGATCGGTTGCCTGCAAATGATTGAGGTCTAAATAATAAGCGCGCAGCGGATCGCTGTTTTGCATGGCTGTCTGCGCGATGTTAAGGCTGTTGGCATCGCTGACTAAGCGAATCAATAACACTGAAATGTGCAGGTCTAACTTGCTTGTTGAGCGCAGTTGATCGCGCAGCTGGTACAACGCATTAAACAGTACAAAATGCGTGCGAAATAAGCTCAAGGGATCATGCAGATCAGCCTCTGCAAAGAAAGGGTGCTGCTGATGCTGTAATTGCTTAATCACTTGGTGTTCAGTGAGCCCAAGCGGGTTATCAGTCAAAATGCCATGTAACAGGTTCAACACAAGTGAAGGCCTTTCAATAAGAAGCAGAGGCTGCAAGATTTATTTAGCGATGGTTGGAACCTGCAGCGCTTAAACTGAGTCTATGTGTTGTGGTTTTCTTGTGCAAGAAACGACTTTATTTAAGGAAAGAATCATGTTTAAACAAATAGCAACGCCACTACTGTTTTCTGCTCTAGCTTTAAGCCCGCTGGCTTTTGCAGAGAGTGGTGATCAAGTACAGCAAGTGATCTATCAGTGCGAACGCGATGTTCAGTTGCCAGTGACTTACGTTAATACTGCAAAAGGCAGTGCTTATGCGGTGTTGCAGATTGATGGTCAACAGATTCCCATGAGTGTTGCGGTAAGCGCTTCGGGTGCGCGCTATGAGTCGATTGATGATCAGCGCAGTTACAGCTGGCATACCAAAAGTAATCAAGGAGTGGTGGGCTGGAAATCTATTGATAAGCAGGGTGTAGAAATCTTACTGTTCAGTGAATGCAGTACGGCTGAGTAACTATGCTTGACGAATTATCATAAGCCCGTGAGACACCACTAGGGTTTGCTGTCACGAACAGGTAAAATAGCGTTTTTACCTGTTCGGATCATGTCATGAGTAGCTTGTCGCTCGACCAGAAAAAACTACAGAAACGTTTATACCGTCTTGCCGGTGAAGCCGTTACCGAATTCAACATGATTGAAGAAGGCGACAAGGTGATGGTCTGTTTGTCAGGCGGCAAAGACAGCTATGCAATGCTCGATGTGTTGCTTCATTTACAGAAAGTTGCGCCGATTAAGTTTTCTTTGGTAGCGGTTAACATGGATCAAAAACAGCCAGGCTTTCCTGAGCATGTTTTGCCGGCCTATTTGGAATCTGTCGGTGTTGAATACCACATCATTGAGAAAGATACTTACTCGGTGGTGAAAGAAAAAATCCCTGAAGGCAAAACCACCTGCTCACTGTGTTCACGTCTACGCCGTGGCACGCTCTATACCTATGCTGATGAAATTGGCGCGACCAAGATGGCGCTAGGGCATCACCGTGATGACATTTTAGAAACCTTCTTCTTAAATATGTTTTTCGGCGGCACCTTAAAAGCCATGCCACCCAAGCTGTTGTCCGATGACGGCCGTAATGTGGTGATTCGTCCGCTGGCATATTGCAAAGAAACAGATATTGCTGAATATGCTGAGCTGCAAGGTTTCCCTATCATTCCGTGCAACCTCTGTGGTTCGCAAGAGAATCTGCAGCGCCAAGTGGTTAAAGGCATGTTGCAAGAGTGGGAAACAAAAACGCCGGGACGCTTGGATATTATGTTTCGCGCCTTACAAAATGTGGTGCCCTCACAATTAGCTGATCGCCAGCTCTTTGATTTCGCTAGCTTAACCATTGATCAGCAGGCTGAGCCGCGCTTTTTAGATGTGATGAGTCTGTAGCAGTCGCTTGCCACTCTTGAGTGATCAGGGCAATAACCTCAGCTTAGCCTGCTAGGAGTGCTAGTTCAGTCAGGGTTCAGTTGGGTTTTGGCATGATGGTTGCTGTTTTATTGTTATGGCTTATTGGTGGCGTCACTTTTAGTGTGCACGGATATGCTGATGTGGGCTGTAACTCAGATAATTCAGTTTTAGGGAGTTGGTATGAAGCTGTTAGTCGTTGAAGATGAAGCGTTGCTGCGTCACCACCTGCTCACTCGATTAGGTGAGCAAGGTCATGTGGTGGATGCTGTTGCGGATGCAGAGGAGGCCCTTTATCGAGTTGCTGAGTACAACCACGACTTAGCTATAGTTGATTTAGGCCTGCCTGGGATGGGCGGCTTGGAGTTAATTCGAACACTGCGAGAGCAGGGCAAACAGTTTCCTATCTTAATTCTCACTGCGCGTGGTAATTGGCAGAATAAAGTTGAAGGTCTAGCGGCTGGCGCTGACGACTATGTGGTGAAACCTTTTCAGTTTGAAGAGCTTGAGGCGCGTTTAAATGCACTGTTGCGACGCTCTTCTGGCTTTGTGCAATCGACGATCAGTGCTGGGCCTTTAGTGCTGGACATCAATCGTAAGCAGGCGTTGTTGAGTGATGAGTCTATCGCCTTGACTGCTTACGAGTACCGCATTTTAGAATACTTGATGCGCCATCAGCAGCAGGTTGTAGCTAAAGAACGCCTGATTGAACAACTGTATCCTGATGATGAAGAGCGCGACCCCAATGTCATTGAAGTATTGGTGGGTCGTCTACGACGTAAACTTGATAGCGGCACAGGCTTTAAGCCAATTGATACTGTACGTGGCCAGGGTTATATATTTACTGAAGCTTGTCGTTAATTTCACGGATGTAAAGCATGGCTAAAGTAAACGGTAATAAAGCATCTTCATTACGGGTGCGCTTGATGCTTGGCGCTGCTGTTACTGTGTTGTTTTTTATGCTGGCGCTGTTTCCGGCGTTACAGCAAGTCTTTACTTTGGCGCTCGAAGAATCCATCGAGCAGCGCTTAGCTGCAGATGCGAGTTCACTGATTTCTGCCGCACGCATTGCCAACGGTAAGTTGCGGATGCCAGAAAAACTCCCCGATGAAGAGTTTGATATTTTAGCGGCACGCCAGCTCGGCTTTATCTATGACAGTAAGGGTGAGTTAGTTTGGCGCTCGCGTAGTTCAGAGCAAGAAACCATTCGTTATAAGCCGAAATATGATGGCCGTGGTCATGACTTTGTTCGGGTCAAAGATACCGAGGGTCGTGAGTTTTTTGTCTATGATGTCGAGGTCGATTTACTGCGTGGGCAGAGCGCTGCATTTAGTATTGTCACCATGCAGCCGGTTAGCGACTATCAAGCGATGTACGATAATTTACGACAGCAGCTGTATGTCTGGTTAGGCTTTGCGTTGTTGCTGCTGCTCGGTTTTTTATGGCTAGGCCTTGGTTGGGGCGTTCGCAGCTTGCGTGGTTTAAGCGCTGAGTTGGATGAGGTTGAGAATGGCACTCGCGATTCACTGAGTGATGACCATCCCCGTGAGCTGTTACGCTTAACCCGTTCCTTGAACCGCTTGTTAGATAGTGAGCGTGAGCAAAGTGAGCGTTATCGGCACTCCTTGGATGACCTTGCTCACAGCCTGAAAACACCCCTCGCAGTGCTACAGAGTGTGGGCGAGGTTATTGCAGCGCAACCAGGTAATAGTGAACAGGCAAAAACCTTGCAAGGCCAAGTGAATCGAATGAGCCAGCAAATCAGTTATCAGTTGCAGCGTGCTAGTCTGCGTAAGAGCGGGCTGCTGCGTTATCGAGTTAAGCTTAGGCCTTTACTCGACAGTCTCGTCGAAGCGTTGGACAAGGTCTACCGCGATAAACGTGTGACGGTGACCCGCGAGTTTTCTTTAGAGTTGCGCGTGCCTGTTGAGCAGGCAGCCTTGCTCGAGTTGCTCGGTAACCTGTTAGAAAACGCTTACCGGCTCTGCATCAGTAAAATACGCATTCGTGCGCAACTGCTTGATAGCTACTGTGAGCTGACCGTTGAAGATGATGGACCTGGTGTGCCCAAACATCAGCGGGAACGTATTTTGCAACGCGGGGAGCGCTTAGATACACAGTATCCAGGGCAGGGTATCGGTACGGCAGTGGTAAAAGACATTATTGATAGCTATGACGGGCAGTTATTTGTTGAAGAATCTGAATTGGGCGGCGCGCAATTTAGAATTCTCTTTCCTTTGAACTGATCGCCGAAAAGCTGCTCTTAGACTAGCGTTGCACTTGCGTGTTGAGATACTTCAGTTTGCCTTCACAGGCTCTACACTGATATTGCATGCCCTTGTTGATACGTGCATGGCGCTGTGCGGTTAGAGCGTAAGGTTCACGCTGCGGACACAGACATTGGTATAAGTAATGGGTTTTAGCTTTGCTAGGCACTGCGTAGGAGTGGCAGCGGTGAGCAGGCAACGCATAAACATGCTGCATTACCCCTTGCCATTGTTGGCCGTGGGCTCGAATTTTTTTGCCATACACCGCATATGCCACTAAATGAGCAACTTCATGGGCAACCGTGTGCTCTAAAAAATGCTCGCGGTTTTCAGTGTAAAGAGTTGGATTGAAACGTAACCGATTTTCATCAATATGAGCGACTCCAGCTTTTTGGCCACGCAGTTGAAAACTGATATCTGGGCGTCTAAATGTGCGTTGAAAGTAGCTCTCAGCGATGTTAAAGCATTCTTCGACACGTTGTTGAATGAGGTTCGGCATGTTGTGGTTGCGCAGTGCAGATTAAGTAGAGACGTAAGTTCGGCATATTAGCAGAAATATTCAGCGGGGTTATGCGCTGTGTTTTGCAGGTAAACGCGCATTGCGCTCAGCGAGTTGAGTGATTTTCGTGAAAAGCACAGAGCACAAGGGTAAGATGCGCAACTTCTGAGTCATTATATTTAATACATTTGGGACATTATGGATATTTGGTTAGCGGTACAGGCGTTTATTTTAGGTGTGGTTGAAGGTCTCACAGAGTTTTTACCGGTTTCCAGTACCGGGCATCAGATTATCGTTGCGGATGCCATTGGCTTTGATGGCCAGCGCGCCAAAGCATTTAACATTATCATTCAATTGGCCGCTATTTTAGCGGTGATGTGGGAATATCGAAGCAAAATTATCAGTGTAGTGGTTGGTCTGCCGCGCGAAGCTGAAGCGCAGCGCTTTACGGCTAACTTATTGGTCGCATTTTTCCCTGCTGTCGTCTTGGGTTTAACCTTTGCCGACTTAATTGAAAAATGGTTGTTTAATCCAATCACTGTTGCCACGGCTTTAGTCGTCGGCGGGGTGGTGATGCTTTGGGCTGAAAAGCGCACCCATACAATTGCTGCTGAAACCGTTGACGACATGAATTGGAAGCAAGCCTTGAAAGTGGGTTGTGCTCAATGTTTAGCCCTTGTACCAGGCACGTCACGTTCGGCCTCGACCATTATTGGTGGATTGTTCTTTGGTTTGTCACGTAAAGCAGCAACAGAGTTCTCTTTCTTTTTAGCCATGCCAACCATGATTGGAGCGGCGGTTTATTCTTTTTATAAGCACCGTGAGCTTTTCGCTAATGGTGATGATTTACCGGTGTTTGCCATTGGTTTTGTGACTTCTTTTGTTTTCGCCATGTTGGCTGTGCGCGCGCTACTGAAGTTTATTGCTAACAACAGCTATGCGGTATTTGCCTGGTATCGGATTGTCTTTGGTTTATTGATTTTAGCGACTTGGCAACTCGGCTTTGTTGACTGGTCATCGGTCGGTGACTAAATCTTCTGCAGTTGCGTCTTTGCTGTCCTGAAGGCAATAACAGATTGAAATCAGTGCTCTTATCGATGAAATCTGTACTTGCCGGAACGATAGACTTGACAGTAAATGTGTTTCAAACGTATGTTTGAAACGTTTATTTAGAGTGGAAATTGCATGGCCCAGTCAGACACTGTAGAGCGTATCTTGGATGCGGCAGAAATTCTGTTTGCAGAGAAAGGCTTTTCAGAAACCTCATTACGACTCATTACCAGTAAAGCACAGGTGAATCTGGCTGCGGTAAACTATCACTTTGGTTCCAAGAAATCGCTGATCCAAGCGGTTTTCTCGCGGTTCTTAGGACCGCTCTGCATCAGTCTCGATGAAGAGCTTGAGCGCCGATCAGCCGTTGATCAGCCCGCTTGGACGGTCGAAAGCTTGCTGGAATTATTGGTACAGCAAACGCTGGCAGTGAAACCACGCAGCGGCAATGATCTGTCGATTTTTATGCGTCTATTAGGCTTAGCTTTCAGTCAGAGTCAGGGGCACCTGCGCCGCTACCTGAATGAAATGTATGGCAAGGTTTTTCACCGTTACATGCTTTTATTGCACACCGCGGCACCTGAGATTCAACCCATCGAACTGTTTTGGCGCGTGCACTTTATGATTGGTGCCGCAGCCTTTAGTATGTCGGGTATTAAAGCCTTGCGTGCTATTGTGGAAACTGACTATCAGGTGCACATGACAACTGAACAGGTCATGCGTTTAATGGTGCCGTTTTTAGCCGCGGGCATGCGCGCTGACAGTGCGATTGATTCTGTACAAATGCAGGTTGCTATAAAAAAGAAAGCACCCTGATCGATTCTAAGGGTGAATGAGTGATTATTGATTATCTGCACGTCTCGATTGCTGAGCAGCGTATGTATGCGTTTGCAAACCAACAGTTGTGGCGTTGCTATACTGTTTCTACTGCTTTAAATGGCCCAGGTGAGCGCAATGGCTCAGGCTGTACCCCGCGTGGCATGCATTATATCCGTGCAAAAATTGGCGCAGATTTACCTCAAGGTGCAGTCTTGCGCGGACGTCGTTGGACGGGTGAAGTCTATTCGCCACAGTTACAACAAGCTCACCCAGAACGTGACTGGATTTTAAGCCGCATTTTATGGCTAAGCGGCACTGAATTGCAGCGCAACCGACTAGGTGATTGTGATACGTTTCGTCGTTATATTTATATCCATGGCACTGCCGATGAAGGGTTGCTTGGCCAGCCTTATTCACATGGCTGTATCCGCATGCACAATAAAGACATAATTGAACTCTATAATCATTTAGCAGACGCTTGTCCGGTAGAGATCTGCGAACACACTCGTGAGGCTGAGATTTTGCGCAGCCATACAATTTAAGGATTGAGCATGCAAGGCTCGTTGATGTTGGATATTGGCGGTACTTTTTTAACCGCAGCGGATCGTCATTTATTACGCCAACCTGAAGTCTGCGGGGTGATTTTATTTTCTCGAAACATTGAGCACCCGCAGCAAGTTCGTGAGCTGTGTCGAGCGATACGAGCGGTGCGCAGTGATCTGTTGATTGCTGTTGATCAAGAGGGCGGGCGCGTACAACGTTTGCGCCAAGGCTTTGTTGCATTACCTGCGATGGGGCGCTTGATTGAAGCTGCAGATCCTGAACAGCTGGCTGAAGATTGCGGTTGGTTAATGGCTTGGGAGGTCTTGGCCATGGGGATCGACTTTAGTTTTGCGCCAGTACTAGACCTTAATTACGGCCGCAGCACGGTAATTGGCTTGCGTTCCTTTGGTGCTGATGCGGATACCGTTGTGCGCTTAGCTGGCGCTTTCTTAAAGGGCGTGCAGGCAGCGGGTATGCCGGCAGTGGGTAAACACTTCCCAGGGCACGGTTGGGTTACGGCTGATTCGCATGTTGCTATTCCCGTGGATGAGCGCAGCTTTGCGCAAATTAATCAAGCCGATTTACAACCCTTCAAACGCCTACAAAACGATCTGGCTGGGATGATGCCGGCCCATGTCATTTACCCGCAAGTGGACAGCGCGCCAGCTGGGTTCTCAAAAGTTTGGCTGCAGGACATTTTACGGCAACAATTACACTACAAAGGCGTGCTGTTTAGTGATGACTTGTCGATGGCCGGTGCGCATGTCGCCGGTGATGCGGCGCAGCGTGTGCTTGCTGCACTTACCGCAGGCTGCGATGTTGGGTTACTATGCAACGACCGTGCAGCTGCGGAGCTGGCATTAACTGCATTACAGACCCATCAGGTTAGGCCGTGTCGACAATTAGCAGTGATGCAAGGCAGACATATTGCACAGCATGACTTTCAGCAGCATCCACGTTGGCAGGCAGCCCGTCAGGCGCTAAAAGCACTTTAAATAAACGAATCAGTGAGAGGTGGCAGATGAGTAAATACGCGATTATCGGCGGCACCGGATTAACCCAGTTGGAAGGACTTACCATTCGTGATGCGCTGTTTATTGATACGCCGTATGGACCAACTTCTGCTGAGATTTTACGAGGTGAATATGCCGGCCAGGAAGTGTTGTTCTTGGCCAGGCACGGCCACCCACACCGTATTCCGCCGCATCAAGTCAACTACCGGGCAAACTTATGGGCCTTGCGCCATGCCGGTGCACATTCGATTTTAGCCATCAACGCCGTTGGTGGTGTGACCGCTAATATGCCGACAGGACATTTCTGTATTCCTGATCAGATCATTGATTACACCTCTGGCCGCCAGCACACCTTATACGACGGCGATTTAGATCACGTCACCCATGTTGATTTTAGCTACCCCTATGATGAAGCCCTGCGAAGACGTCTAATTGCTGCCGTAGCTGCTTGTGGCTATAACTGTACTAATCAAGGCGTGTACGGCTGTACTCAAGGTCCTCGCTTAGAAACAGCGGCTGAAATTGTTCGCATGGAGCGTGACGGCTGCAATATCGTCGGTATGACTGGTATGCCGGAAACCGTCTTGGCGCGTGAACTTGGCTTGAGTTATGCCTGTTTATCCTTAGTAGTGAATCCTGCTGCAGGCAAGTCTAGCGGGGTGATTACCATGACGCAGATTGAAGCAGCGTTGAACGATGGTATGGCGAAAGTAAAAGTAATTTTAGCGCGGATGCTTAAGCAGGCTTAAGGCCGGTAAAACGATTCTGGGCGAGACTGTGTGTCTTGCCTAGAGTGCGCTAAGTTTCCGCTGCTGCAGGCACGCTGATTAGCGTGATGACACTGCCGTGCAAGCTAGAGAACTGTCCCTCTAACTCTCGACCCGTAGGCCATCGATCCGATAAAGTCTTGCGCAGACGCAAGCGCGCAGAGCCTGCATCGGTAAGCTTAAAATCCACAACCTGCGCATCTTGAAAAGTGAAGTACACATGGGTCAGTGGATTCAACGCTTTAAACAAACTTTCTTTAAACGAGAACGCACAGGTCAAATACCATGCGGCATCTTGCTTATCTAAGCTGTGATAATACTGTTGCTCGGCGGCAGTGAGAATAGTGCTGAATAAACGCTCAGCGCGCTCGACTTTAAGTGGCTTTTCAATATCCAAGCCTAAGCTGCACCAATCTTGGCTGCTGCCAACAATCGCCGCCGCAATGCCGTGACTATGACTGAGCGAACCACAACTTTGTGCAGGCCACAGTGGTATGCGGCTGTTTTCTTGTTGGATAGGCAAGCCTGCTTTGCCTGTTTGCGCCAGTAGTGCTTGGCGCGCGCATAAACGAGCCGATAAATACTCAGCTTGGCGTTTACGTACAGCATTGGGTGCGCTGATTTCATTGCGGATAAAATCTTCATCGGTCAACTGCTGCGGATCAAACCGTGTCGACACTAGGGTGCAGTCAAGCTGTTGCGCAAATGGCCAGTGCTGTTTAAAGCTGTTTAAAAACTCTGGAGGCCTAGCAAGCAAAGTCATGAATGACGCCCGTGTGAAGATGATTAAGATTAAGTAAATGGTTATAACTGTGGAAATAAAAGTGTGTTGCGGTTATAAGTGCTACTAAGTTTATTTTGCCAGCATTTTTTGTCGAGGTACCTGATGAAGCTACAACAACTGCGCTATATCTGGGAAGTATCACGCAATGGTCTGAATGTTTCCGCCACTGCGCAAGCTCTTTATACCTCGCAACCCGGCATTAGCAAACAAATACGTTTGCTTGAAGACGAACTTGGCGTTGAAATTTTTGCTCGCAGTGGCAAACATTTAACTCGGGTCACTGCGGCCGGTGAACGCATTATTAAGACCGCCGGCGAAGTGCTGCGCAAGTGCGAAAATATTAAACAAATCGGCCAAGAGTTTTCTAATGAGCGTATAGGCTCATTATCCATTGCTACCACGCATACACAAGCCCGTTACGCCTTACCGCAGGTCATCAGTGCTTTTATGCAGCAGTACCCTGATGTTGCCTTACACATGCACCAAGGCACGCCAACCCAAATTGCTGAAATGGCTGCCGATGGCACGGTTGATTTTGCTATTGCGACCGAAGGTATGGAGCAGTTTGGCGATTTAATTATGATGCCATGCTACCGCTGGAACCGCTGTGTTGTGGTACCTAAAGGACATCCTTTAGCGAGTCTGCCGAAATTAAGCCTCGAAGCATTGTCTGAGTTTCCGATTGTCACTTATGTGTTTGGTTTTACTGGGCGCTCGAAGCTGGATGAGGCCTTTACCGAAATGGGCTTAATTCCTAAGGTGATCTTTACTGCGGCGGATGCCGACGTGATTAAAACCTACGTGCGCTTAGGCTTAGGGGTTGGCATTGTCGCAGGTATGGCAGTGGATGCATTGCAAGATCAGGACTTGGTTGCTTTGGACGCCAGTCATCTATTTGAATCCAGTGTTACCAAAATTGGCTTTCGCCGTGGCACCTTCTTACGTGGCTTTATGAGTGACTTCATTGAACGTTTTGCGCCGCATTTAGATCGTGAAATTCAAGCCAAGGTGATCCAAGCGCGCAGCAAAGATGAAGTCGATGAGCTATTTAAAAATATTGAGCTGCCGGTGTATTAAGACTTTGGCAGTTGCTTGCTAGAAGATAGCTCATGATGGACATCAGCGATGTGCGTAGAACCTGCAAGATATGCCATTTTCGCTGATACTTACCGTATAATCGCTGCAGTTTTTATTAAGAATTTTGAGGGATACTATGACCGACTACCGTGAAACGCTGCATGACAACTACGGACAGTTTTTTGAAGTAGAAAAAATGCTGCATGAAGTGCGCACCGAACATCAGCATTTAGTCATTTTTCAGAACCCGAGAATGGGGCGTGTGATGGCTTTGGATGGCGCAATTCAAACCACGGAAGCCGATGAATTTATTTATCATGAAATGCTCACGCATGTACCTATTTTAGCGCACGGCACCGCACGCAATATATTGATTATTGGCGGTGGTGATGGTGGCATGTTGCGTGAAGTGTGCCGTCATTCCAGTGTCGATCGCATCACTATGGTGGAAATTGATCAAGCTGTGGTTGATATGTGTAAAGAGTATTTACCCAACCATTCCAGCGGTGCTTACGATGATCCACGGGTGAACTTAGTGATTGATGATGGCATGCGTTTTATTGCCAACTGCACGGATAAATTTGATGTCATTATCAGTGACTGCCCGGATCCGACCGGTCCCGGCGAAGTGCTGTTCTCGGAGGATTTCTACCATGCTTGCCATCGCTGCTTAACCGATGACGGTATTTTAGTTGCGCAAAATGGCACACCCTTCTTGCAAATTGATGAGGTCAAAACCACAGCGAAAAATATTCAAGGATTGTTTGCCGACTGGCATTTTTACCATGCTGCAGTACCCACCTATATTGGCGGTAGTATGACTTTTGCTTGGGCGGCTAAGAATCGTCAATTACGTCAGTTGCCGTTGGATATTTTGCGTCAGCGTTTTGCCGGCAGTGGCATTGTCACCCGTTACTACAATGCGGAAATTCACCAAGCCGCCTTTGCGTTACCGCAATATGTTTTGCAGGCTATCGGTAAGCCCAGCAACGATTGATCAGTAACCCATCCTAGCCAAGCCAGCTCTTGCACCTTAGAGCTGACTTGTCTGCAACCGCAATCTTCGCAGCGCTTAAAGACTAATGCGTGGTGTTACATCTAAGCGTACGGTGGTGTTTAGCAGTTCTTCTAATTCGGCTTTTAAAGCAACTAAATCCTCATAAGTCACTTCAGTGTCTGAACTGACTTCCAGCTTTAGATGAGTTTCGGCATTTTTAATCTGTACTTGTAGACTATCTAAATGCAGGGTTTTTTCGTTGATTTCAAGTGATAATGCATCAATTGTTTGCTCAACTTGCCAGACCTTGTACATGGTTTGAAATGACCACGTCAGTGGTACGGCAATGGTCAGCATCAGAGCCAGGGATAAAGCTAAACCGCGGCGCGCCTTCACAATGGGTGCATAACCCAAGACTAAGAAGGTTAAGGCTGCAGCCAGAGCGATACCCACCAAGTTGGTTAAAAACAGCAGTGCTGCGCCGCTGATCACTTGCCAGTCCCACCAACCAATGCCAATTCCTGCAACACATAATGGCGGCACTAGGGCGACGGCAATCGCTACACCCGGCATGCTTTTCATAATGCTTTCGCGGGCCTGTGCATAAGCACCGGCCATGCCTGAGAAAATGGCTACGCCAAGATCGAGTAGGTTAGGATGCATGCGACCTGCCATCTCTGGGGTCACTCGTGTAATTGGAATAATCAGTGCGAGCAGTGCTGCCATACCCAGCGCTAAAGCAATGCCGATGGCGATGGTTGAAAGTGATTTTTTCAGTAAGGTCTGATCATTACGCAATAGTGCCATTGATAAAGACACAATGGGTGACATCAAAGGCGCGAGCACCATTGCACCGATAATGACCGCTGGACTGGATAAAAACAGACCAAGGCTGGCGACCAAGCTACTCAGCATCATTAAAGAAATAAAGCTGCTATGAGCTTGTGCGTTCTCGCGCAATTGCATGAACAGGTCTTTAAAATCTTCCTCAAGGGCGTGAGTGAACATCGGTAAACGCTGCTGAATCATATTCAAACGCTGCTCGTTTAATGGCAGGTTCTCGAGCTTAAGCGTGTCTTTACCGCCGCGTTGACCACCCTGGGTTTCGTAATAAGCATCAGGCAAATTGATTTGCACAGCCTCAGGATAAAGCTCCAGTTCAATCGTCTCAGCTTCACGCTTGTGGCTGTCAACATAGTAGGTCAGTGTTGTCGTACTATCGACACGTAAGTAATTACTGCGCACATAGCTCATTGAGTCAGGTAAGCGGCTGACCTTTTTATCAAAGCTAAATGAGGCCTTAATTAAAAATCCTAAGTACTGGGTAATGGATTTTGGTGCGATCAGTAAGGTCGAAACTTTACCGTCTTGAATTGAAATACTGGTATTGATCAACCGCGCAGCCGCGTTGCTGACGTTATTTTCAATTGATACCATTCCCGTGATGGCTGTTTTGACGCTGTACTCTGTGCCAATCGATAAAGTGATAGGGAAAGGATGAATGGCAAACAGGTTCCGTAAGCTGCTCCAGAGCACCGCCAGCATATAAAATAGGCGACGAATAGGCGACTCAGAACGCTGTCGATAGGTGCGGCTTCTTTGGTCAAGGAAAGGCGTTTTGCCAAGCATGATGGAGCCAAGAGCAACTTCGTTATTGCAGCGCAAGACATCAATGGCTTTCGTCGATGCATCAAAGGCTAGGGCGATATGCTGCTCAAGTTTGTCGGTGAACATAAACCATTCGCGCAAGCGAATTTGATGGTTGTCGACAGGAATAATACCTAAGCTGAAATTCAGTGTTTTCGCTTGATCAATCAGTTTGGCAAGATCGCTATCAGAGCAGAGCGCGACGACATGTTCAGCAAAGTCTAGAGGTCGTCCTGGTTGCGCTAAAAACGCACTCAGTGACATTTGCGAAAGCTTAATGTCATTAGCAGCAGCGTACTCAACCACCGCGAGTACGTGAGGATTTTCCGCATCCTCATAAATAAACAAAGCTTTAGCGCACAGCATCCGAACTCTCCATGACTTATTTTTATTAAAAAAGCCGGATAAAAATCCGGCTTTTTGTGTTGCTTAGTGCAGTGCTTAAACTGGGAATAATTCGCTCAGTTTCATCGCTAACATCATGTCGCCTTCAGCGCGCAGTTTACCGCCCATAAATGCTTGCATACCATCAGTTTCGCCAGTTGCAATGCCTTTAAAGGTTTCGCTGTCCATGATCAAAGTAACGTTGGCTGCATCGTTAACACCAGGTTGAACGTCGCAAGTACCGTCTTTAACAGTCAAAGAGTAGTTTTCAGCATCTTCGATGTTGAATTGGAATACTAAGTCTAAGCCAGCAGCTGCTGCAGCGTTAAATTTAGAAGTAAGAGTTTTAATGATCTCTGCGGTAGAAGACATAATTTATCCTTTTTAAGATTTTTGTGCGGTTTATGCCGCGTGATATTAAAAACTCAACGATAGGTGATGAGTTTTTTGTTCTTTAACAGATCAAGGTGTGCATGACTGTTAAAAGAAGCCAGTACCACCGAATCGCCACGGAACTTGAGACGGCTCAGTGAAGTGTTAACGATTTGCCAGTTAAGATCAAAGGCTTTGTCAGCCGTTAATCCAGTTAGCAGGTGTAAAAAAGCGGTAATAGTGCCACCCGAGGTAACAATGCCAATGTGATCATCTGGCGCAGCATCATTGAGAACGCGTTGTAAGCCTGCATCAACGGTCTGGACAAATGTCGACCAGCGCAAATGCGTCGGGACATCATCAATCTCTGCGGACCAACGCTGCATAATCATCGCGAAAATACGTTGAAATTCAGCTTTATCCTGTAACGGGTTGCGCAAACTGTTGATGGCGTTGGGTTCATCTTTAAGTATCAAAGGAACAATAAAGCGAATCACCGCGTCTGCATCAATTTCATTGAAGGCACTATCAATGCTTAGCTCAGGTGCAGGCAAGTTGGCCTCAGCAAAACGCGCTAAGGTTGCCATGGCAGTATCTTTTTGACGGCGTAAATTACCGCTCAAGCAAGTATTCAGCGTCACACCTGTCTCGATTAAGTAGTCACCCAGTTGCTGTGCTTGCTGTACACCGAGCGGCGAGAGTACATCATAATCATCAGCACCAAATGAGGCTTGGCCATGTCGAATTAGATAAATGCTACCCAAGGTTTTTTACACCTGTTGATGTGCGAGCTATGGAGATTATTGTGAACGGGCAAGGCTGTCAAATGAATTTCATACGATTGTTTGAAATTCATTTAAAAGTGCTTGTCTCGCTAAAATCACTGACTCAGCAATTTTGAGTTTGTACTTTTTCTGTCTGCAGAAAATACCTTTAACTGCCTTGTTTGATGCTGTCATTGGCTAAGCTCGCCATAGCTTATTTTAGCAGCAGCTGGGTAGGCTGCCGCGATAACATCTTGCAGGGCAATATCGTCAGGCAGGTAATCATCTCCTAAGCGTCCATCAGCGAGCCGCTTAGGATGGCAAATGATCTCTATAACCCCTACAGGCTTTAATCCATCGAGCAAGTCGCGTGGCGTGCAGGTATAACGCACGGATGTTTTGGCTTGACGAGTGATTTGCCAGTTCAGGAAAAACTTGAACACAGATTTCAGCGCACTGATGTTTTTGCCAATATTACGCGCTAAGCGCACAGGTACAGCTTTCTTTCTGGCAAAGGCTGCGACAACTCGGGCAACAGGCATCAGGTTGTGGACATGCTGGTGTGAGTCAATGTGCGTCGGAGTAATGCCGTTGTCGAGACAGGCTTGCCATTGCTGCTCGAGTTCTTGATAAATGGCAGCAGTGATGTGCTTTGATAAAAACAGGCTGTGCCGGGGGATGCTGAAATCAAACTCACCATCGCTATTACAAATACAATCAATCAGGCTGATATCCCGACTCAAGGGTTTGCCGTAAGTGAGATTAAAATGTAAGCCCAACTGTTTATCAATTTTTTGTGTTTTTGCCAATTGGCAGGCTTGGGCAAAAAAAGGCATGTTAGCCATTAGTGTGGCAGAGGTAATCACTGACTGCTCAAAGGAGGCCAGAATAGCTTGGTTATCTCTTTCGCTTAAGCCAAAATCATCCGCATTAATAATAAGAGTGGATTGCGCCGCAGAGTTACTCATCTTTAGTCCCTTTTTTTGTTAAGCGCTTGGATTGCAGGAGCGGCTTAATCAACTGCCATACTTTGTAGCTTAAGCCTAAAAACAAGCCGGCTGGACGCATGCTATAAAAGGTCCAACGGCGATGCTCAATAAACTCAGTGCAGCGCTCATGCAGTTGGTGAGAAGAGTCCTGCAGACTAACGCGAGAGGCATCGATGTATTGCCAGTTCTCATCTAAACCCCACTGGATCCACTCATCTAACAATAAGCGACCACTGCCTAAGCTTGCATAGTCAGGTAAAAAAGCGAGGTTGTAATCATAAATACGCCCTTTATCTAAAAAGCCTAAGCGATAACTGATACAGCGATCATTGTGGCGCATGGTCAGCACACGCAAATTATCGGTTTCGGCAAAACCAGTCAAAGCAGTGGTCATCCACTTCATCCGTTGCTCACCGGAAAACACACCTACGCCATCGTCACCTTTCCAGCTGAGCCGCTCAACTTCACTGATGTCTGCGATAATCTCCAGAACGTTTTCACTGGTTAGCGCCACTCTTTCTATGTGGGCAGGCAATTCATTGGCGCGTTTGCGTGCCTTGCGCAGCTTGTAACGGATATTTCCGGATGGCTCGACACGATCTGCCTCTGTGATTTGATGTACAGGTACCGCGCAACTTAGACGGTCTTCGCTGTACCAGAATTGTTGCTGCCACTGTTTTAAACCTGAAGCTTGGGCAGACTGCTCGGTAATTTCGCTAAACTGGATTAGGCTAAAAGAGAGTTTCTGACGAATCTCTTGTAGAGCTTGTCCAAGAAAATTATCAGTGTTGGCTTTGACGCCCAAAGCAATGCGATCGCTGAGCGGGTAGCCTAGATGACGAAGGGTTTTTATCGGTAGACCCAATGCCTTTTCTGCACACAGAATCAATGGCAAGCAGATCACCAGTTCGTTATTGTCGTAGCCTAGTAAGATTTTTAGCTGTTGCTTAGCTTTCAAGCTTTGTTCTGCGCCTTGTAGCCATGCAATATGGTTAAAAGGTGTGCTCTCTGGAATGAACTCAAGCAGTTTGGAGTAATCCTGTGCAGGAAATAGTGTTTCTGACAGGCTGTTGCACCATACAAATTGAATAGACAAGTGATCTCCTTATCCTTTAAATTTTTTTATTAAACTTTATTCTTGTGCCGCTATAGTTTTCATATTTTGCGAAAGTGAAAAATGAAAATAATCTATATATATGAATTAACTTACCTGTTTCTTTAAATTGAAGTTTAAAGTGCATTCTTAAGGCAGGAATATTATTGTCGTTAACCAGAGCTCGAGTGTTTTTAAAACCTTTTTTGTAATACTCACTCCAGACATGTTGTTGCGCGTATACGGTGATACGGCCACCACGTTTATCCTTGGCTACC
>SMEN01000225.1_pt1 | contig 28621 bp, 21 predicted proteins | sample 2456271 | NCBI WGS metagenome assembly SMEN01 (sample SAMN10132593, study PRJNA489261) | soil metagenome | isolation source: day1 control-loamy sand soil ammended with raw manure from dairy cow... | place: USA | collected 2015-04-01 | reverse complement strand
GTCACGAACTCGCTGATCGTCATGGCGACATTGCACACTTGGCGGTCAGCCAGACGTTCGCGACGTACACCGCTTTGACGACGCTTGGTCAGCACCTCCAACAGCTTGCCCTGCAAGGCCCAGCGGTCGGAGGCCACAATCAGCTCCTCAACCAGACTGGACAATAAATCTACCGGCATGCGCAAGACGTTTTGATTAGCGCGGCTGCCCGGCAAGTCGCGCAACTGGCTGACCCATTTGCGATACACCAGCTCGGCGTACTGCTGCTCAAAAGGCTGTTCCTGGCTTGGCACACCCAGCTCGTCTTGCTCAGGCTTGCTGGCCCCCAGGCTCAAGAACAATTCTCGCAATGTGTCCTGCGAGAGGTGCAAAGCCGCCAACAATTCGCCAACAATCGGGCGGTACGCAGGCAGTTGCTCACGAAACTGCTTAGCCAACGCTTCTTTAATGACCGACTGCTGATCACCATCCTGGCTATACCAGGAATACAGGGATTTTTTGACCAAGGATTCATACAAGCTGCGAAACTGCTCTTGCAAGCGCATCAGCTTGAAATCCAGACCGCCAATTTGCGCCACATAGCCGCTCAAGCGCTGCATGCCGCCATCATTCAAGGCCAGCATGGCATCCCAGGCTTGGGCAGGATCACTGATCTGCTGGCCCACCAAAGGATTGACGATAAAGCTGGCCCGCATACGCTCCATCTTGTCCACGACAGAGGCGGTAAGGGACAGCTCGCGATTATCCGTGCCCAGATCAATAAAGGGCGTAGGCATGCCCGGCTTGCGGACCAGGAAAGTATTCGAAAAGGGCTCGTTCGGACGCCATTGCTGCAACCATTCGCAATGACCAAAGCGCTCTTTGAAACTCATCTTCATCAAGCCGTCCCAGCTGTCACGCACCTGGGCATCGTCTTGAATCAAGGAGTTGGAAATACGCTTGTCGAACATGGTAATGGCCCACATCAGACCCACTTTACGGTTCTGACGCTCATCAGGCGTGGCACCTTGTGTGCGATGCACCCAGCGCGTCAGCACAGGCTCCACATCCTTCACATCACTTTGCTTGTCCGAGTTGGTACACATCACCAGACCATTCATTTCCTGCTGGTCGGTGTAGCGCTCAAACAAATACGCAACCTTGCCACGCAAAATCAGCTGCGAAGCGGGATTGCCACCACTGCTTTCAGAGGCCGCACCCGCATCCTGGACCGAGCGAATATTCAAGCGCCCCCGATAACCCGGGAAGTCCAGCAAATCCACCTTGTCCAGACCCTCGGACTGAGTCGCACCGATCAGGGGAAAGGTCAGTTCCACCGTCAAGGCCGCCAAATGCGCCAAAGGCACATCCACGGGCTGCACGGCAACCTGCTGCTGCCCATCTTGTTCACGTACAGGCAGCACACCCAGGCTTTTTTCAGTGGGGCTGCCCAAGGATTCCAGCACGTCCACGTTCATGATGCTGTCTTGCTGCACAAAAGCATCGCCCTCGCGGCGGATCAAGGCCGCCAACGGTGCGTAGACCTTGGCTGGGTGGCCCAGCACTTGCAGCACTTTCGCCAAGCCGATGTACAGCTCGCTCAGCTCCGATTGTTCTCCCCACAAAATTGAGAACAAGCGCGCCCGGTCTTCCAGACCCAGTGCAGGAGCCAGGCGAATGACGGCTGGCCAGTAGGCATCGTCCAGCATCCGGGTGCTATTACCGAAGCTGCCGCGCACGTAGTCCCACAGGGACACCGCATCATCTGCACTTAAGCCACCCTGAGCCGCGCCCGCGCGGCTTTTCAAAGAAGCGATCAGCTCATTGATGCGCTCGGCACTGAAGGTGTAGCCGATCTGTTCCTTGTCAAAGTCATTGAAGTAGCTATTGACCAGGATTTTGACCATATCGACTTCAGAGAAAATCTGCAGTTCGACGGGAAAGGCGTCAGGCCCTTTGTGTTCAGTGCGCGTAAAACGGGTGACCAGACCCGTGGCTTCTTTACCGCCCCCGGGTGGATTCACATGACGCAAAAAGTCGATGGTTTCGCCGCCGTAATTGGTCTCCAGACGGCCATTGGCTCCCGCCGCCAGACTGGAAATCAAATACGACTTGCCGGCCTGGGACAGGCCAAAAAAACCAATCGTCATCGGGCGACCGGAAACCGTACCCAAACTGCGTGCGGTATTGCGCGCACGGCGCAGTTCCAGCAACAAGCTGTCTGCCTGAGCATTCAAGCGCTGCGAAGAACCACGGGCGTTTTCCACCCAGTCAATCGCCTGCCCGGCCCCTTGATATACGTTCTGCCAGTCCTGGCACAAGTTCTGCTGTAAGGTCGTCATGTCCTTCATTTGAGCACTACGCTCCCGCTATCGAGCCAATATGGAGAATCACCCAGGCCGGCTTCCAGCATGGTGTTCAGCTGAATCCGGACGGGTTTGGGGATGGAGCCCGTCAGTTTGAAATCACGCGGTGCCGAGCGACGTACTTCCAGGCGATCGCTGATCATGCGGCGACCTTGCTTGTCACGCACTTTTTGATTGACCTGCAAGCTCACTTCCATGGCGGGCAACTGGCCGTCGTCATCTGGTGCATCGGCCATCTGGCGACGCACGCGTTCGTTCAAGTGCAGGTAATACAAAGGCGAGGCGGGCCAGCGTTCCACATCCAACTGCCTATAGCCCAGACGCAGATAGCTGCCCTGCATCAAGAGGTGATAGCCGTCAGAGTCTTCACTGCTGATGCTCTCCAGCGTCACCACTTCTTCGCGGGTATCCGGATCTTGTTGCAGCACGTCTTTATAGACAATGTCCTGATCCTTGATCTGATTATTGGAGTCAATAATTCCGATATGACGCAGGGTGGAACGGGGCCGCAGATTCGATACTTTGAAATTGAACTGGTCAATATTCATGTTGTAGCAAAGCAGGCACAACATGGCACCGACCGAGGCCGTGCTCTTGGGATCGTCAATACGACCATTGGTATGGAAGGGATACCAGCTGCCCGTGCGGTAATTGTGCAAAGGCAATAGTCGCGCCGGGGACACGGGCATTTGCGAGCGCACATAGGCTTGCACACCAGGAAGACGCGAAGGACGCCCCGCCATCAGCACAATGTCGCAATCGTAGTAGTTCAACACTTCGCAAAAGGCACGCAGTGGATCGTTGATGTTCAAAGAACCACTGACCAGGCCCTGATGCAAATGCGCCAGATCGAAACCTTGCTCTACCTTGGCCAGTTCAAAATCAACTTTATGGCCCGTATGCTTGTGCAACTCTTCCTGCACGTACTGCACCACTTTGCTGGATACGCGGGGCAGCGCATCAGCCGACCCGGCAGAGGCGTGAGACAGAGGCGCATTGCTCTGGTCGCCCTGCAAATGCTCAAACTCCAGCAAGTCGCCCCAAGGCAGGGACTGGACGGCACGTGCATCCTCGTGCGGATCGTACGCTTCGTAGCGCTTCAAAAACTCCAGCCCCAAAGGCACAAACACCTGCAAGGCCAGTTGCTGACGCAAAATAGCTTTATCCGCATCGGCTTTTTCATTGCCGCACAAGCGCGACAGGAAAACATCCGTATCCTGGACACCGGCATGGCTCAAGGCATCTTCCAGCGCGGGCAGAACGTAGCGCTGAATCACGTCCAGCAAGATATCGTCCCCCGCAACGCGGAAGCTGTCACGAAAACGCTGCTTGGGCGAGATGGTCAGGTTGCTGCCACTGCCTGCACCCGCCGGACGGCGTAAGGTGTAATCGCTGATGACGATATCCGTGGTCCCGCCACCAATATCAATAATGCCCAACGTCAGGGTTTCCCGATCCTCTTTGTACGGAGCGGCGACGGCATCAAAAAACTCGTCCGCATGGCCCGCAAAGTTCTGTGTGATTTCGGTAAACAGGTAGACCAATTGCGAGCTGGTGGCCTCGTCCCACTCCACCCGGAACTCAGGCAAGGGAACGCGCAAATTTTCCGGCAACTTAGCGGACTCGGACAGTTCCAGACCGTAAGGGTCTTCTTCGCCTTGGTACCAATCCAGGCTGGTCCAGAGCAGACCAATAGCCTGACGCAGACGCTCGGCCAAAAGACTGCGCTCTACCAAAGGCATGCCCGGCGGCACCGTCAATACGATATTGCTCAGGCGACGCGGCTTGTTGGAGTGCCCCTGGCGTACCCGCTGCGCAGGGCTGTTGATTTGCAGCAGCGCTTGGGCTAACACCTCGGTCAGCATGAAGGTCATGACCGAGCTGCGTGAATAAAAGGGTTCAAACACCGGCAAGCGGTCGTCTTCGTCCAGGGTGTACAGCGCCTCACCGCGCTCGTCGATATGCAAAGAGAACGGCGCTGCCAAAGCACGCGGCTCGGCATCCGAGCGATCGTACTGCTGGCTGAAACGCCAGCCGTGCTTGTATTCGTTTTCGTCCCACAAGTAACGCTTGGGGCTGGACAGGCCTGTCGTGCCTTCGGTGCCGCGGCGGCGCGCGGCTAGGCGTGCGGCTTCGTCGCCAACACGTACCAGCGTGGGCCAGGAAAAGGCGGTAGGACGGCCACTTTTCAGTGACAGGTGATTCTTGCCAAAGTCTGTCTGCGCGAATTCCACACGGCTTTCAAACGGTTTGCTGTAGACCTGATGCGGATGCGATAAGTCACGCAATTGCAGCACATAGTTTTGCCGCAAGCCCGAATCGTCCTGGCCGTGGTTTTCAATCAGAATCCCGCAGGTACGGGAGTTACCCACGTCCAGCACCAGATCGACTGGAATAACTTGCTCGCTTTGCCAGTTAGCAGCCAGCACCTTGATATCGGGCAAACGCACCCAGGCTTCCGAACGCCCATCCACACATTCGTGGGGCGGCGCAAACAGGCTCAACAGGTTCAAAAAATGCAGCTGCGCAGAGCGCAAGGCCGTGACATCTTCGCCAAAGTCGATATTGCGCGTCTTATTGACGTTGTCTTTATAGACTTCCAGCAACCATTCCTGCACCCAGTCCCGGTTCAGGAACCAGTCCATATGGGCGCTGTCGCAGGCAATGCGGAACAAGGCACCGGCATTGATGTCTTCACGCAAAGGGGCCAGGTAGGCCGCGCCTTCCGTCAAATCCACCACGCTGGTATCGCAGGCAACAGTGATACGGTGAGTATTGCCATCGCGATCGGGAGTTTCCAAACGCACCACGCGCAAGCGGCTCCAACTGGCCGGGCCATTGTCAAAACGATGCGGAGCGACAAAGCGCACATATGGCACGGGCAACCACAAACCATCGAACAGGTCCAGCGTGCGGGCTAGCGAAACATCGCATTCCTGATCATTGCGCGCGCCACCCTGATACACCCCCACCTCGCCTTCAGGCTGGTGAAACAGGGTTTGTTCCTGACCGAACTGCAAGCCTTCAAAAAGGAAGCGCCAGTTCTGGCCATTGGTGCTGAAGAAAGAATGGTTCAAGGCACCCAGTTTCTTGCTGCCCAAAGTGGGAGCATTGATGTCAAAACCGAAGTCCATAAACTGGACTCCGGTGTTCTCAATCAAGGTAACCAAGCCATCGTGTTTGAGTAATTCAGGCAACATAAGGTTCAAGCACTCATCATTCGGATTGCTGCAAGATCAAAGGGAAGGCATCAGAGCCATACATGCCCGCACATTGGGCGGCCGCGCCTGGGGCACCAGGATCACACACGATCTTGGGCATATCGTAGGCAGCATTATCAGTACATTTAGCAGCGGCATTGGCATTCAAGACCAGACGGCCTTGCTCGGCCACCGCCGAAACGGGAGCTTCACACTGAACCCCGTCACCACGTTTAATCTGGACATTGCCTGCACCGTCTTTCAGCTGATATTGCAACTGCACAGGTTTACCCGTCTGGCTGTCTTGCACACCCATGCGGGCAGCCCACTGGCCGTTCAAGAAATCCATTTTGCCGGACTGTAAGGCGTCAGGCGGTACGACCAAGGAACCAGGGGCGCCAGCCGGCGAGGCTGGGGCTGCAGGATTGGCCGGATTGGCATCTGGCGCGGCAGGTGGAGTTCCTGGATCAGCAGGCGGCGCAGCTGGATCTTGTGGCAGCTCGGGCGGCGCAGGATTAGCGCCAGGGTCGCCAGCAGGGTTTGCCGGATCACCCGGCATCGCGGGAGAGCCGGGCTCCGAAGCAGGACCGGCGTCCGGAGCAGTCGGTGTACCCAGGGCGGGCGGCTCTACCCCCGACCCAGCGCCAGTTGCGCCAGGAGCCACAGGTACAGTCCCTCCAGGGACCAAGGCCGTGCCATCGACACGCCCACCCGGCACCAGCACGCCTGTATCCCGTGCTGAAGGCGTCCAACCTAACCAATCCCGCAATTTCTCCGGCACATAGCCGCTCAGGCTGGTGGCCACAGGTCCTAAAGACGCACCGGGAAGCGTGGGTGCCGTGCACCAACGCAAGCCAAACAAGAGCAAAGCCAATAGCAGCAGCAACGCCAGCAAGCGCCACCACCAGCGAGACCACCAACTGGCCGCCACTGGCACGACTACTGGTGCTACAGGCGCTACGGGTGGGACAGGAGGAGGCACCGCCGCCGCAACAGGAGCCGGCTTGGGGACGGGCATCAACGGTAATAAAGGATTTTGAGTCTGATCCGCACCGTGATGCTGAAAGCCCCAGAAGGTCAGAACCGGTTTGCCGTTGACCAGATAAACAAAATGTTCATCAGGAAAATACAGGACACGGCGCAGCAAGCTGGAAAACAAGGCCTTGTCTCCCAGCACTTCTTTATCTTGCTCATCCTGTTCGGAGGCAGGCGCCATCTTGTCCAACTGGGCTTGAAACGCCTTGAGCTGCTTCAAGCCTTCTTCGCGCTCTTGTTCGGTGGCCGCGGTCCAGGGCACAACCTGCCCGGAGATGGGGCTGTACCAATCCAGCGTGGAGCCAGTTTCATTACTTTGAGGAATCGCCAGGTGGTCGGCAAAACCGCCTGCCCGACGACGCAAGGCTTCTCGCAACTGTAAAGCAGAGCGAAATACCGGTCGGCCTCCTTCACCTAAAGCCATAAAAGCGTCGGCACGGCCACTGCGCAGTAAAACCCCTTGCTTCATTGAGTTCCCGATGAAAAAAAGGAACATAGTACATCAAATAGTAAGCCTCAAAGCCTCTGAAAAACGCCCATTCACAGGGCGTACAGAATAAAGAAAGGCCAGTTTGAACCTTAAAAGAAGCTGAAAGAACACCAACGACAAAAAAGGGCTTAGAGCCCTGATATTAAATAGATAGATAAAAAACGAAGCGCAATTTGAACAAGAATTTTTAAAACTGTACGGAACTGTACGGAAAATAAAAAACAGGTTCTTTGAAACTCTTATGCACTGATTTTTTTAATCAAAATTCATCTAGCGAAACACAGCTGCCCGCGGCTGTAGCGGGCCTGCAAAAACCTTCCCCCCGCTGATCTCACTGGCCAGAAACAGCGGCATACAGCCCCCCTGAAAAAGGAGCCAGCACGCTCTTTCAGCTAGCTGTCATAGTCCTTTCACCTTCACCCCCTAGCATTGCTCATACCTTTCACCACCCCGCCTTGGCGCTAATCATCACTATGAGCAAATCCATCTCCGACAAGACTGTGCGCAACCTCAGTCAGAACACCCCTTTTAGTGAAATTCTGGAAAAGAGCCTGACTCGCCGCGCCATGATGCGTGGTGGTTTGGCGGCCGCATTGGCCACCATGACCAGTTTCAGCCTTGCAGGCTGTGACAGCAGCAGCACGGGGGGTAATTACACTCCCGATGACGGCGGCCAAACACCCAAGCCAAACCCGGACCCCGACCCACCGGCCAGCGTCAAACTGGGTTTTGACTCCCTGCCCACCTCCATGACCGATGGCTGCGTGGTGCCCAAGGGCTATATCGCCCACGTGCTGGCACCATGGGGAACCCCCATCAATGACAATGCCCTGCCCTGGGACAAAAACGGCAATAACAGCTCCAACGATCTGCTCAACTCCATGGGCATGCACCATGACGGCATGCATTTCTTCCCATTGGAAGGCAGCTCTACCGAGGGCCTGCTGGCCGTCAACCACGAATACATCGACGAAAACGCCCTGCACCCGAATGGGCCAACGGTGGTCAAGGGCAAGCGTCCCGCCGAAGAGGTGCGCAAGGAAATCAACGCGCACGGTGTGGCCATCATCCATATCCGTCGTGAAAACGGCCACTGGAACATCGTCAATAACTCGCGCTACAACCGCCGCTTTACGTCCGCTACAGCCATGAAACTGGCTGGCCCCATCAGCGGCACAGACTGGACCAAGACGCCGTTTTCACCCAATGGCACGCAGGTGCGTGGCACCAATAACAACTGCGGCAACGGAACGACGCCCTGGGGCACGTACATTACGGCCGAAGAAAACTGGGCCGCCTGCTTTGTGAACACGGGCACACGCCCCGCGCATCAGTTGCGTGTTGGCGTGTCCGCCGGCCCAACAGGACGCTACCTGTGGGAAACCGCTGCTAAAGACCCGTCGGAAGTGTTGGGCGAATTCGCACGCTTTAACGTGACCGAAACCGGCTCCAGCGCGTCAGAGGACTGGCGCAACGAAGTAAACGGCTTTGGCTACCTGGTCGAGATCGATCCTTACGACCCCACAAGCATTGCGACCAAACGCAGCTCCATGGGCCGCTTTGCCCACGAAGGCTGCGCCTACAGCAAACCCGAAGCGGGCAAGCCCCTGGCCTTTTACAGCGGCGATGACTCGCGCTTTGAATACGTGTACCGCTTTGTCTCTGACGCAGTCTGGGACCCAAAAGATGCCCAGCGCACGGACCGCCTGGCAGTGGGGGCCAAGTATCTGGACAAAGGCACACTGTATGTTGCCCGCTTTAACGAAGATGGTTCCGGCGAATGGCTGGCCTTGACCGGTAGCACTAAAGGCAAAAATGGTCGCACGCTGGCCGATGAGTTCGGCGGCCTGGACGCCATCTTGATCAATACCCGCGGTGCGGCCGACTTCGTAGGGGCCACGCCCATGGACCGCCCGGAATGGACCGCCACCCACCCCAGCAACGGTGACATCTATCTGACGCTAACCAATAACACCAGCCGCAACGCCTCCACCGGCACCAACCCGGCCAACCCGCGCTTGAACAACGTCAACGGTCACATCATCCGCTGGCACGATGAAGCCGGCTCCAACAACTTCAAATGGGATATTTTTGTATTCGGCTCCGACGCAGGAGCGGATGCCGACACCAACCGCTCGGGCCTGACGGACTTGAACCAACTGGCCAGCCCAGACGGTCTGGGCTTTGATAGCCGTGGCATTTTGTGGATTCAGACGGACAACGGTATCGACGGCGGACGTAAAAACAATGTGGCCCGCGCAACTAACGACCAGATGCTGGCCGTTATCCCCGGCGCATTGGCAGACAGCACGGGCACCGGCCCGGCCATCAATGCCAGCAACCAGGCCGACTTGCGCCGCTTCTTCGTGGGGCCGAACGAAGCTGAAATCACCGGTTTTTCCATGACGCCAGACCACACCAGCCTGTTCCTGAACATTCAGCACCCGGTGAACTGGCCAGCCTACGGCACCCAAGACGCTACTGTCTCCAGCATGGATACAGTGCGTCCCCGTTCTTCCACCGTGGTGATCCAACGCGCCGATGGCGGCCCGATCGCGGTGTAAGCAAGAGTGCATGGGCGGGTTGGAACGATTGAATCCGCTGTATTAAGTAAAGTCAGAACAGGGGCCATCGATGGATGGCCCCTGTTCTGAACGCAGCGCCGGCCCGCTCAACCCATCGTCAAACAGGCGGTTTCAAACAGCAAGCGCCCCGCTTTGTTAAACGGCAGCCTCTGTAAGATTGCTATTCAAACACGCGTTAAACCGCGATTTTCAAGGTTTCAGGGCTAAAAACAGAAAATTTTCCTGTCTGCCCCTAAAGACTTTTTAGCCCCCTCCGTTAATGCTGGTGTACAGGAAGAACGCAGCGTGTCGAATACGCGATTACCCCGTGTGGGGCGAGCAGAAAGTCAACGCTTTCCTGGGCAAAGGGCGAAACCGTTTCGCCGCTCTACTCAACATTGGGAGTTACCATGGCTGTTATCAACACCAATTACCTAGCTCAGGTTTCGCAGAACAACCTGAACAAATCTCAGAACTCGCTGGGCACCGCTATTGAGCGCCTGTCCTCCGGCCTGCGTATCAACAGCGCTAAAGACGACGCCGCCGGTCAGGCTATTGCCAACCGCTTCACTTCCAACGCAACGCCAACGACGGTATCTCTATCGCTCAGACAACCGAAGGTTCGCTGAACGAAATCAACAACAACTTGCAGCGCATCCGTACTCTGAGCGTGCAAGCTACAACCGGCACCAACTCCGACACCGACTTGGATTCGATTCAGGCTGAAATCAACCAGCGTCTGGCCGAAATCAATCGTGTTTCCGAGCAAACTCAGTTCAACGGTGTGAAAGTTCTGGCCAAAGACCAGTCCTTGGCTATCCAAGTTGGCGCTAACGACGGCGAAACCATCTCGGTTAACCTGAAGCAAATCGACTCCGAAACTCTGAATCTGAAAGATCTGGACGTTTCCAAGCTGGCCAAGAAATTCGACGCCTCTTCATTCCAAACTGCTGGCACCGGCACCGGCACCGCCGCTGTTCCTGGCTTCACAGGCAACTCCAAAACCACAGTAACCGTGACGGACGGCGGTTCCTTGATGACCATCAAGGGCACCCCATCCGCTGGCACCGTGGCCGCCGTTCCTGACGCCCACTACATCGTTAAAGATGGCAAGGCTTACGCCGCTACTGTTACAGCTGACGCTGCCACCAACACCGTCACCGCAGCCGTTAACGGCGCAGAGATCACCGACGAAGCAGTTCTGTCGCAAGTTACCCCACTGGCATCCATCGACAAGGCTATCCAGGACGTGGACAACCTGCGTTCCGACCTGGGTGCGGTGCAGAACCGTTTCGAGTCCACCATCGCTAACCTGAACAACACGGTTACCAACCTGTCTGCTTCGCGTTCGCGTATTGAAGACGCCGACTACGCAGTCGAAGTCTCCAACATGACTCGTGCTCAGATCCTGCAACAGGCTGGTACTTCGGTTCTGGCTCAAGCCAACCAAGTTCCACAAACTGTTCTGTCGCTGCTGCGCTAAGCCGCTCGATAGACTAGCCTTGGCTAGTCCTGCTTGATCAAGCAGGTATTACGCTCCTTTATCTACAGATAAGGGAGCGTTTTTTTTTGATGTAATGAGCCTTTTTACTCCGCAGGAAGCCAGCCCCATGACGCGCCCCAAGCAGCCCCGCTCCACAATTGGCATCCCGCCACAGACCGCACAAACCATCCTGAATCTGCTTGAACGTGATCAATTTACTCAAGCTGAGCATATATTGACTAAGCTTTACCAAAAGCATAGTGGTGATTTCAGGTTGTTAGTCTGGCATGGGGACGCCTTGCGCGGTCAAGATCGCTACCAAGAAGCCATTGATCTTTACAGAAAAGCGCTCTCCATGGAGCCCGTTGGCAACGAAAGCCTGGCTTTGAGCCTGGCCATGTGTTTGCACAAAGAGGGGGCTTATGATGAAGCCTTGCAGTTGTCTGAGCGCGTTCTCCTGGCCCGACCGGACTACGCCGGAGCCAAGGCATTGCAAGGAGACATCTACAAAGATCAAGGCTCGCTTACACAAGCTCGCGATGCCTACCTGGAAGCGCTCAAGCATGCAGCCCCTCCACTGAATACTCAACTTTATGTAAAGTTAGCTCCCTTAACTAAACTTGCCCCCGAGCCGGAAATCCTACAGGCACTAGAACAATTTGTGCACTCAACCGATCACACTGTCAACGATCGCGCCAACTTGCTCGCTACCTTGGGAAAAATCTGGCTGGATGCGCAGGACGACAAAAAAGCTTTTGACTATTACAGCAAAGCCAACCAGCTCATCAAGAACTCCTTCATCACACCACCTCAATCCTTAAAACCCCAACTGGGCGGTCTGCGTCAGAACTTCACAGCAAATTTGTTCAAAGCCCTGTCCCCATTCGGCCTGCAGTCCTGCCCACAAATCTTTATAGCAGGCTTTTCCCGCTCAGGAAAAAGCCTGCTTGAGTCCCTTTTCAAAAGCGCGGCCAACGTACGCCTAACAGGCGAGACCCTGCTGCTGGACAAATATCGGCAAGAGATACTGAGCCACTTTCAGGACAATATCGACAACTACTTGTCCTCCCAGACACCCGCCAGTATTCAACACGATGCCCAGCACTACCTGAAAGCTTTGGGTGACGACGGAGTAATCAATGTTTCCACCCTGCCCTTTGACATCTGGAATCTAGGTTTTATCGGCCTGTGGTTACCTAAAGCCCCCATTATTTTCTGTGTACGTGGTCTGCTGGATCTGGGTGCTACCGTCTATTGCCAACAGTACAAATCTACAGAAGGCAACTATTACAGCTATGACTTGTCCACTCTGGGCGAGCACATAGCACTGTATGAAAAGATGATGGCGCACTGGGCCAATGTATTGCCCAACCCGATTTTCCTGGTCGACTACGAGGCCCTGGTAAGCGACCCACAAACAGTCATGGATAATTTGTTCGAGCAGCTGGATCTTGACCGCGAACAGTCCTACACCGATACCGTGGCAGCCAACGCCAGCATGGTGTCCGAAATCGGCCCTATCAACTCTTTTGATGCCGCTATACCACTGACAGATCGTTTTATAGGCTTTGGCGAACACTTTCGCGAACAGTTGACCCCCATGGTTGACAGCTATAAAGCGACCTATCAGGAGCTGTCTGAGGACGAAGAGCAGTTACTGCGTATCGCAGAGCTACCTGCAGCACTAAAGATTCGCAGCACAGAACCAGACCCGGCCAAGGACGATATAGGCTTTAATTGGGAATTGCCGCAGCGCATCACTGTCGTGGATAACAACTCCCATCTACTACGTCAGAAAAAGGCTCAACATCTGATTGAGTCTGGCGCCTGCACCCTGGTCAGCTTTGATCCAGCGGCAGAGCTGGCTACGGTAGCGCAAGAAATCGGTTCGCCAGCCTTGCACTACATTCCCCAAGCTTTGCTCGGTGATGGTCAAGCAACAAGCTTGTACCTGTCGCTAGACGCCTCCTATAACAGCACGCTCACCCCGGTCACTGAGAACACTCGCCCCGCTTACCTAGCAAAAAAGTCCATGACGCTAGCGACTGTATCTGTCACGACTTATCCGCTGGATGCGATTGAGGGCCTGGATTGCGTGGACTATTTAATTCTGGATGGTTTGCACGATCATGCCACCATCTTGGAACAAGGTACGCAGCGATTGACAAACACGGTACTGATCCAGGCCAGTGTTGCCGTACCCGCTAGCCATCAAGGACAAACCGTCTTGGCAAACTTGTTGCTCTGGGCGGAAAAACATGGCTTTCGTCTCTTGCGCTTGGTTGAGGAGCAGTTTGAACAGCACATGCCCACACGCCAAGACCTAGCAGAGCAGCCCAAAAGCCATCAATTGCGGCAGGCTTCCCTCCTACTCGTACCCAGCTACCAGCGCCAAGCAAGCCTAAGCCCAGCCCAGCTCATGAAACTGGCATTTTTGCTGGATACCGTGCATGACATTCATGATTTCAGCTACGAGCTGCTACAGCAGATAGACCCTGCGCTGGCCGAACGCTACCTGAGGGGTCGCGGCTACTTTGAGTTCAAACGCAATGGGCCAGCCCTTCACGAGATTGCTTTCATCCGCGAGCTTTTGCAAAGCAGCAATCTGCCCGTACCACGCCACCATACGCGCGCTTGGCTAGAGGAGTACCCAGCAGACCCGCTGGTTCAAGCCCTGTACGCCGATTGCCTTTCCTGGTGCGGCCATCACCGTCCGGCCATCCTGACCATTCAGGAAGCGATTGCCAATAGTCCCGACGAACTAGTTCTGCGACAGTCGTATGTAGATATCGTGAGTCGAGCAGCCATGTGGTGGGACGCTGTCCCATCGGCCCGATCGCTGCACGAGCGCTTGCCTGAGCGCCGGGACATTCAGCTATTGTGGTGGCAAGCCCTGGCTGAGCAAGCAACACCAGATGCCCAAGAGCTCCAAGAGGCCTTGGACCGTAGTCAAAGCGAACCTGAACAGGCCAAGGCAATTGATCTGATCAAGCATCATGCTATCCGCGCACGCCTGCTGGCCCATCAACAACAATGGCAAGCAGCTTGGGAACACCATGACCGGGCTATCTTTCTGGCCCAGGATCACCCAGGGCCGCAATTAGCCCAGGCCTTGACCGCCAAGGCAGACAGTCTCTACCAAGCCGGCCAGATCAATGAAAGCTGCGAGTATCTATGGCGGGCTTGTACCACATACCGTTATTCGCCCTATACCGTGCACGCCTACCGTAAGCTCAATACCCGTTTAGCTGAAAGCACGCAGCCGGACCTGCAAAAAATTGCCGCACTGCACCAGGAAATTAGACGAATCTGGGCCGGTTACAAGCAAGACAATCTGCAGTATTCCTTCGGTGACTTTGGGCTGCCCTACCAAGGCTTTGAACCACTGAAGCTGGCTGGCTCTCGACCCGCCATGCATAGGCTCGATATTTATGGCCTGCAAGAGCTCTTGCCCGCCAATGCGACCGCCTTGGATATTGGCTGCAATCACGGCTTTTTGCTGATGGGACTAGCCCCTCATCTGTCTCAGGGCCTGGGTTTTGACATCAGCCAAAGCTGCATTGATGTGGGCAACGCGGTGGCGGAGCACTTGGGCCACAAACATATCAAACTGAGCAGCCAGCCTTTTGATGAGTTCAAATCCAAGCAGCGTTTTGACTTGGTCATTGCCTGCGCAGTCCATCATTGGATTGGCGTCCCCTTGCCCGAGTTCGGCACCAAGCTGTTCAACTTCTGCAAACCCGGTGGACTCGTGCTGCTGGAGAGCCAGGGCACGCGCGAGACAGACAAAACGGAAGTGGACTTTGAGGCCAAGGCGGCCAGCATTGCCAACGCCGGTTTCACCGTGATCCGTAAAGGCAGCTTGTGCGATGACGGCATCAACTACCGGGAATTTTGGGTTTTAAAACGTAAGCAGTAAGCGTTCAGCTATCAAGTAAAAAGGGCAGTCGCCCTAGAAGGTGACTGCCCTTTATTCATTAAGGCAAGGCATAAACATAGCAAATTGACAGCATGTGAGCCCGAGGGCCTGATCCTATAACAAAACCTGAAACTCCGCGCTATCGGAGATGGCGTCCCACTGATCTTTAGCCAAGCTGGCACGAATGCGGGCTACGGCCTGGCTACGTAATTGGGAAACGCGCCCTTCGGTCACACCCAACACCAGAGCAATTTCTTTTTGGTTCAAATCTTGCTCAAACTGCAATGCGAACAGCAGTTTTTCCCGTTCCGGCAGTTGGTCAATGGCAGTGATCAACGCCTGCCGCAAGCCCTGAGAGGTCAAGAGGTTCAGCGGATTATCAAAGTACGCCTGTTCACGGGTGCTGTCTTCCAGAAACTCCAGCGCATCGGCTGACGGATCTGAATGACGCTTCAGGTCTTCGTAGTGGATGACCTGAACCCCAACGGCCTCATCCAGCAGCTCGTAGTAATCATCCATGCTCAAGGACAGTGCCTGGGCAATTTCCGGCTCGCTAGGTTCGCGCAGCAACTGCTGGCGCAAGGCACTGACAGCCACTTCAATCTGACGAGCCTTGGTGCGAACACTGCGCGGCAACCAGTCCTGGCTGCGCAGCTCGTCCAGCATGGCGCCCCGAATGCGGGTGACGGCATAAGTTTCAAACTGAGCCTCGGCCACCACTTGGTAGCGGCGTACCGCATCCAGCAAACCCATCATGCCGGCCTGCATCAGATCATCCAACTCGACACTGGGAGGCAGGCGCGACACGAGCTGGAGCGCTTGACGGCGCACCAAGGGGGCGTACTGCTCAACCAGGACGTCTTCAGAACAAGGCATGGACTGGCGCGAATCCGGACAATATAGATTGAGCTATTTTGCCTGCGCACCTAGCCGGACAGTCCCCAAATTAAACAGTCTTTCGCCATCCTATTCAGGCTTTACAAGGATCAAACAGAAAATAACTCCTAAAGATACGCGCCTGCATGCCGTAATTGAAACGTTACAGGTGCCAAGCCCTGCCCGACTTTATTGGCCTGCCACCAAGTCCCTTCTGGAGTGATGTCATGATCAGCTCAGTTTCATCTCAAACGACGGCCTTGGTGCCCCTGGCTTCCCCTGTGGAGCAAAACCCTGGCACCCCGACACCGTCGGCGGCCACAACGGTCACCCCCGTCAAAGAAAGCGGTACCGATACCCAGCTGCAGCAACGCTGGCCAGACAAGCGTGAACCCATCCCTGGGGTGGTCAATACGCTGGACGACACCCTGGACCAGATCAACAATTCCTTGCAAGCCTGGTCTACCGGCATTCGTTTCAATATGGATGACGAGGCCCAGCGCCTGGTGGTGTCTATTGTGGACAACTCAACGGGCGAAGTGCTGCGCACGGTGCCTTCCGACGCGGTGATTCAGATCGCCAAAATGATCGTTCAGTTGCAGGGCAACGCGATCAGCGTGAAGGTATAAAAACCAAACTAGCATCGAAACTTCCCATTGACATGGGCTTTGCGCGCGGCACATTCGCGACAAAATAGGACACTACAGGAGTATTTGATATGGCTATTTCTTCGATTGGCGTAGGTTCGGGCCTGAAGCTGGACGAGCTGCTGGAGGATCTGCGCAAAACGGAAAAGAAAAGTCTTGCCGTCATTCAGAACCGCCAGGTCGAAAACACCAACCGTATCTCGGCCTATGGTCAGCTCAAGGCCAGCATCTCGGAGCTACAGGCCGCAGCCAAAGCAGTAGGCTCGGCAGATACGTTCGGCGCAGTCAAGACCACCGCTAATAGCGAAAACATCAAAGTCTCCGGCAACTCCAAAGCAGCGCCCGGCCAGTACTCGATCAAAGTTGAGAACCTGGCGTCCCGCCAGACCTTGACCGCACCCGCACAGGCCACCCGCGACACAGAGCTTGGCGAAGGCGGCAAGATTACCGTCAGGCTAGCCAATGGCCAAGAGCATGTCCTGGACATGAAGGACAAAGACACGTCTTTGCAAGGCGTGATGAATGCCATCAATGGCGATGCCGAGTTGGGTATAAAAGCAACCATCATCAACACCGGCGACCCGGACGAGCCTTATCGCTTGCAGTTGTCGGCCGCTGATACAGGTGAGTCTGCCTCTGTCACCTCGATCAAAGTTGCCGATAACGACGAATTGGCCGCTTTGCTCAGCTTTGATTCCAGCGATCCTGCCGCCAGCGGCTTTGAGCAGACTAAAGCGATCAACGCCAAGCTGACTGTGAATGGCATTGAGATCAGCAGTGAAAGCAATACGCTGAAAGATACGATTGAAGGCCTGGAGATCACGCTAAACAAGGCCTCTCCCGAACTTATCAATCTGGACGTCGTCAAAGACGATGGCAAGGCTGCCACAGCAATTAAAGATTACGTTGCCGCTTACAACAAGTTCAACAAGTCCGTTCGCGCCTTGACCGCGTATAACGTCGACTTGAAAAAGGGTGCTGCCCTGACCGGCGACTCCCTGGCCCGTGAATCTCAGAACGCCCTGCGCGATGCCACCTTGGGGCATGTTCCCGGCGAAGGCGAATTGCGCACACTGATGGCCTTAGGTATTAACGTCGACCCAAAAACCGGCGACCTGGAAATTGACGATAAGAAACTGAACGAAGCCCTAAAGAACAATATGGCTGACGTCAAAAACATGTTTGTCGGTGAAAACGCCATTGCAGGCCGTGTTCAGGCCGCCGCAGACGACTTCATCAAGAAAGGCGGTCGCATTGATAACGCCCAGGAAGGTGCTGAAAAAGTAGGCAAGAAGCTACAAGATCAGTTCGATGCCGCCGACATGCGTATCGAGAACAAGATGGAAGCCTACCGCAAGCAATTTATCCAGCTGGACGTCATGGTCAACCGCATGCAAGGCACCAGTAACTATTTGAGCCAGCAGTTATCCATGCTGGGCAATATGAACAACAGCAAGTAAACCCTTATGAGCTATCCTGCCCCTTCCCGTCGTTTTGGACAACAATCGGCACGGACCTACGCACAAGTAGGCCTGGAAACCGAGGTGCTCAGCGCCAGCCCGGAACACTTGATTACCCTGTTATTTAACGGTGCGCGCACAGCTATATTGCAAGCCCGCCTACATATGGAACAGGGCAATGTTGCGGGGCGGGGGCAGTCATTATCCAAGGCCATCGATATTGTCGATAGCGGCCTGAAAATGGCCGTCGATACCGAAAAGGGCGGAGAGCTGGCTCGCAATCTCGTCGCAACCTACGATTTGATTTTGCAAAACCTGATGCTGGCCAATCTTCGCAATGATGCGGAAAAGCTGACACTGGCCGAACGTATGTTGACCAATATTGCCGATGCCTGGCGCAGCAATGTTGATAAGCAACGTGCCAAGCAGCCAGCCTGACTCCGGGGCTCGCAGGTCGGTATTCGTACCGGCCGGCACCTCCAACCTCCTTTGCGCCTTTAGCGCCTGGTACGAACATGAGCGATACCCCTAGCCCAATCGTCGATCAATATCAAATTATCGCCAGCATTACCCGTCATATGCTGGAGCTAGCCCAAACGGCACGTTGGGAGGATGTGTTCGAACAATCCGAACACTATCAACTGGCCGTGGAAAAGCTCAAGAATATGGAAGACTTGTCCGTGACGGAAAAACAGGCACGTCGCCACCTGCTGACCCAAATCCTGGAAGATGATGCGCAGATCCGCCATCTGGCCATGCCCGAATTGAGCCGCCTGGGTGCGCTGCTGGGCAATATGAAGCGTCAGCAAACTGTATTGCAAGCGTATTACAGCCCTAGCGTCCATCCATGAGCATAGGCGGCCCCTCTCCCCTGGGGACGCTGCTTATTCAGCGGCTTGATGCTGTCCTGGGTATCAGCACTTCACAGCAAAGCAATATTGCGACCGGCGCCCGCCCGGACGCCATCAGCCAGACACCGGGCGCTCAGCGCCCGGATCGCGCAGAAAACCAGACCGCTAGAGATCAACGCCAAAGCGTAGACCAAGCCCGTGCCCATACTCAGGGCCGTGATAGCCGCAACCTGCGCACCCAAAGCGGCCAGACCTCCACCGATCCCGCACTGGGCTCACGCGGCCCCAATACGGCCAGCACCAGTTCGGCTCCCACCACGTTGGGGCGTACGGCACAACTGATTCTGGCCTTGCTGGAACGCTTTCCTGATCGGGCCCCTGCCGTGCAAGGTCGTCAGCCTTTATTGAGCGGCAATCTGAAAGCACAGGCCGAGGGCGCTGAATCGGGCCGGCCAGCCGCAGAGAGCAGCACAAGCAGCAGAGCCGGAACCGCGCAGACCAATGCCAGCACGATAGCCACTCTGGCGCAGCAAAGGCTGCCCTTGCCTGGAAGCACCACCGGCACGAGTGGCAATACTAGCTCTGCCGCAAGTTCTACCGCTGGCACCGCTACAGCGGGTGCCAGTCATCCCGCCGGTACGGCTGCAGCGGGAACAGCTGCGGGTAATGCCTTACCTACCAGTAGCACCGCCGCCCTTGCCCAACATTTCACTCAGGCTCTGCCACAGGCTCTGCAACATAGCGGTCTGTTCTATGAATCTCATTTAAGTGATCTGCACTTTGGGCAACGCAGCGCGGCCGAGCTCGCTCAAGAGCCCCAAAACCTGAATCGTCCCGCCATTGCCGAAAGCACCACAACGACCACCAGCCCAAACAGTAATACCCACGCTGCGCCCCAAGACCCCGCCCAGGCCATGCTGGTGCGCCAGCAACTGGACACCTTGGCTCACCAAAGCTTGCAGTGGCAAGGTCAGGCTTGGCCCGAGGCCGAGATGGACTGGACGGTAGAGCGACATCCAGCCCAATCGGAAGGCGAAACCGAGCACTGGTCCAGCACCTTGCAACTGGATTTGCCCACACTGGGACCCATTACTTTGCGGCTGAATTTGTTGAATCAGCAATTGCTGGTTCACATCCAGTCCGATCAGTCTGCCCCTTATCTGGACGAAAACAGCTTGCCGCTACGCGAGCGCCTGCAAAATCAAGGTCTGGTGTTGAGCCAATTGCAGATTGAAGCCGAATCCACTTTGCCGCAGGAACCGTCCGATGAGCCCTGACTCCACCGGCCATCGCCCACAGGCTCTGGCACTGCGCTATGACCCCAAGGACGGAGCCCCCCGTGTCGTTGCCAAAGGCTATGGCACCTTGGCTGAGAAAATTGTCGAGACGGCACGCGAGCACGGTCTGTACGTGCACGAGTCCCCCGAGCTGGTAGGTCTGCTCATGCAGGTGGATCTGGATCGTCACATCCCTGCTCAGCTATACCAGGCAGTAGCCGAATTACTGGCCTGGCTCTACGCACTGGAACAGGGCCATCCCCAGGCCACACAAGCCTTAGAAGCTCTGCACGACGCCCCAAAACCCTGAGCGTCCTATTTCATAAGGGCTGAAAAGCCCCTGTTTTTGGCGATAGATACCCTGCTTAGTCTGCTGCGCCAGACGTTACATTAAGCACGGCAAGCTGCCTGCACCTGTGCGCGCGGCCCATCCTGACTTTCTGGCAAGCAAATATGTCGATCTCCAATCTTTCCAGCATTGAAAACCTGTTGTCCCAGATGCGTGCAGTCGCTCAAGCAGCGGGGGCAAGCAGTTCTGTGTCCTCTTCTGCCAGCAGTGCTGCCCCAGGTGGCTTTGCTGCCGAACTGGCTCGCTCTTTGAACCGGGTATCCCAGGCTCAGAACGCCGCCAATACGCAAGCACAAGCCTTTGAAATGGGCGAACCCGGGATCTCTTTGAATGATGTGATGATTGACCTGCAAAAAGCCAGCGTTGGCTTTCAGGCCACCGTCCAGGTACGCAACCGCTTAGTGGCCGCCTACCAAGAAATTGCCAGTATGCCGGTGTAAAGAGCCTGATTCGTTCATGCCCACCGCCCCTTTCCTCTTGCTGCCTGAGCCCGTCCTGATTTGAACTCCCCTGATTCCATGCAGAACCCCGCCTCTGCCTCACCAAGGTCACCCATGAGTCAGACAGCACAGTTGCTGAACAAACTTCCTGGCTACGACGCGATTCGCGCACTCCCCAAAGTGGTGCTGATCGGGCTAGGTGCCGCGCTGATTGCTCTGATTGTCGCCCTCTTGATGTGGGGCCGCGGCCCTACTTACCAGGTTCTGTTCTCCAATCTGGACGACCGCGATGGGGGTGCTATTGTCTCGGCCTTGGGCCAGATGAACGTCCCCTACCAGTTCAACAGCACTGGTACCGCCATTCTGGTTCCCCAGGATCGCGTGCACGATATACGCATGCAAATGGCCTCCCAGGGTTTGCCCCGCGCGGGCAATGCCGGTTTCGAGCTGCTGGACCAAAGCCGATTCGGTGCCAGCCAATTTACGGAACAGGTCACGTATCAACGCGCCCTGGAAGGTGAGCTGGCTAACTCCATCAAGGCCGTGCATGCCGTCAAGGAAGCACGCGTTCACTTGGCCATGCCGCGCGAAACCTTGTTTGTGCGCGATCGCCAGTCCCCAACGGCTTCCGTGGTTTTGTCACTGTATCCGGGGCGGGACCTGAGCGAAGGCCAGGTATCGGCCATCAGTTGGCTGATCTCTTCCAGCGTGCCCAATCTGAATGCCGACAAAGTCTCCATCATTGATCAGAATGGCCGTTTGCTGACAGCGCCGACTGGCGAGATGGGTGCTGACAATCAGCAGCGTAACTTTGTAAACGACATTGAATACCGTGCGGTCCAGCGTATTTTGACGTTGCTGAACCCCTTGGTGGGCGCAGGGAATGTACGTGCCCAGGTAACGGCAGAGGTTGATTTCTCGCGTCGCGAACACACCTCCGAGGTCTACAAGCCCAATCAGCAACCGGGCCAGGCCGCTGTGCGCAGCCAGCAAACCAGTTCATCCTTGCAGCGCAACCCGCAGCAGCCACAGGGTGTGCCCGGTGCCTTGAGCAACCAGGCTCCTGCCAATGCCACAGCCAATCTGGTCAACCCGCCCGCTGCGCCGAATCAGCCTCAACAGCCGGATGCGCCTGCTGGCGCCCAGACCGCCACAGCACAAGCTGCCGACAACACAACAGCCAGCGCAGCCGCCAGCAATGATCCTTCCCTGGTATCACTGGCCGAACAGGCCCGCCTGCTGCAAAACACCGGCAATGCGCGTAATGACTCCACCGTTAACTACGAAGTGGACCGCACCATCAGCCACGTCAAGGGTCCCTTGGGGCAACTGAGCCGCCTGTCTGTGGCCGTGGTGGTGAACTACCGCAGTACCGATAAAGACAATGAGCCGCTGGCCCAGGAAGAACTGGACAAGATCAGCGACTTGGTCAAACAAGCCGTCGGCTACTCAGCTGACCGAGGCGATAGCCTGAGCGTGGTGAACGGTCAGTTCAACGAGCAAGGCGATATTGATACCCCCTTCTGGAAAAATCCGGAGTACCGCGAGCTCGCCATGGAACTGGTTAAGTATCTGGTCTTTGCATTCATTCTGTTTATGGCATGGCGCATCGTCATCAACCCCATCATTCAAGGCCTGATTCAGGCCAAGGCGGTGGCGGACGCCCGTGTTGAACGTCAAAAAGAAGAATCGGCACGTGAACAGGCCGCCGAACAGCGCGCTGCTGAAATGAGCCGCTACGAAGAGAACCTGAACACCGCCCGCACGATGGCTCACGATGACCCACGCGCAGTGGCTATGGTGCTGCGCTCCTGGTTGAACAAAGATGAAAAAAATGAAAACGGCTAAACCGGACGATTCCATCGAACGCAGTGCGATTTTGATGATGTCCTTGGGGGAAGATGCCGCCGCAGAGGTGTTTCGTCATCTCTCGCCACGTGAAGTGCAGCAACTCAGTACCGCGATGGCGTCCTTGAAACAGTTGACCCGTGCCGATATGGACGAGGCGCTGGAGAGCTTTCGCCAGGAGGCCGACCAGTTCATGGCAGTCGCCCTGGACTCCAACGCCTATATCCGCTCGGTACTGACCAAAGCCCTGGGTTCAGATCGCGCTGCCGGCCTGATCGAGGACTTGCTGGAAAACGGCGACGGCGCCAGCAGTGGCATCGATGCGCTGAACTGGCTGGATGCCTCCAGCGTGGCCGAGCTGATTGCCGACGAGCACCCACAGATTATTGCCACCATTCTGGTGCACCTGGAGCGCGACCGCGCAGCCGACATTCTGGGGCATATCCCCGAGCGTTTGCGCGACGATGTGGTCCTGCGTATTGCCACCTTTGGCGGCGTACAACCGACTGCGCTGAACGAGCTGACTGAAGTTCTGAACTCCATGCTGTCTGGCCAAGGCGCCAAACGCAGCAAGATGGGTGGTCCACGTACGGCTGCAGAAATGCTGAACTACATGAACGCCAGCCTGGAAGAATCGGTACTGACCAGCCTGCGCAGCATGGATGCCGACCTGACCCAGCGCATCGTGGACGAAATGTTCGTGTTCGAGAACCTGGCCGATGTGGAAGATATCGCCATCCAGCTGCTGCTCAAAGAAATCGAGACTTCTGCACTGACGATTGCACTGAAGGGTGCGCCCGAAGAGCTGCGCGACAAGTTCTTCCGCAATATGTCCAACCGTGCCGCCGAAATGCTGCGCGAGGACATCGATGCGCAAGGCCCGATCCGCATGTCCAAGGTGGAGCAGGAACAAAAAGCCATTGTGCAAGTGGCCCGTCGTCTGGCCGAAGCTGGCCAGATTACGTTGGGCGGCTTGAGCGGGGACGAGTATGTCTAACGCAGCCTTGTCTGCTCGCCCGTCCAACACACAGCGCCGGTTCACTAAGCCAGGCGGCTTCCACACGAGCCGGAGCCTGTAAATGTCCGGCCATCGTAAAGTCTCCGCCTACTCTGACCTTCAGGAAAGCTGGAGCCGCTGGCAGATGCAGGGGCTGGATGATCCCGTCCTGCCCAGCGAACCGGAAGAACCCGAATTTGTTCCGCCCACGGACGAAGAGCTGCAACGGCAGTTGGACGACCAGCGCGCACAGGCGCAAGAGGCCGGGCATACCGAAGGCTACCAAGCCGGTTTCAATCAAGGCCATGCTGCTGGTTTGAAAGCAGGCCAGGAAAGCGGACACACTCAAGGCTATGAAGAGGGTGTGGCAGCAGGCATGGCCAAGGCCCAAGAACAAATTGATCAGTACATTCAGGAATTCGTGGCACTGAACCGCAATTGCGCCCAGTCCATTGACACCATGGACCAAGAGTTGGGGCAATCGCTGATCCAGCTGGCCACTCGCATTGCCGAACACGTGCTGCACAGCACCATCAAGGCCGAGCCCGCTCGTATTCGTGACCTGGTCGCGGAGGTGTTGCGCAGTGACCCAGGCGACACCAGTGCCTTGGAAATCACCCTGAACCCGGACGATATCAGTCTGGTGCGTGAATTCCTGATCGAACAAGGCGAGCCACGTGCCTGGCGCCTGCAAGAAGATTCCCAGCTGCAACGTGGTGAATGCCGTGTCCGTTCCAGCTACGGCGACATTGATGCCACCTTTGCCACCCGCTGGAAACGCGCCCTGGCTAGCCTGGGTTTGCCAAGTACGCAGGAGCCATAAATGGCAACGCCCCTGGCTTCCTCCCCCGAACGTTGGCGTGCCCAAATGCTGTCCGCACAGCAGCGGGTACAAGCCATTGAACCTACCTTACGCAGTGGCCGGGTGATCCGCGCTACTGGACTGGTTCTGGAAGCAACGGGCTTGAAATTAGCGGTGGGCGCTGCCTGCAAAGTGGAATTGTCTGCCGCGCAAAACATCTGGGCCGAAGCTGAGGTGGTTGGCTTTGAAGGTCGATCCCTGTACCTGATGCCCTTGAGCGAAATCTCTGGTCTGCCTCCCGGTGCACGAGTGGTACCGGTGGAAGCGCAATTGCAGCCGCCAGTTTCCTTGCCCGACACGGATCAACCTGACAGCGTGCCCGTGCAGGCACGCTCCCGACACGTCCCAGTTGGCCCCGGTTTGCTGGGCCGAGTCGTTGATGGCAGTGGCAATCCGCTGGACGGTCTGGGCCCCATTGATGCTCATTCTTGCGTATCACTCAGCCACACCACCCCAAATCCGCTAAAACGCAGCCCCATCGACACCGTGCTGGACGTGGGCGTACGCGCCATCAACGGCCTGCTGACAGTCGGTCGCGGCCAGCGCATGGGCCTGTTTGCAGGCTCGGGCGTAGGTAAGAGTGTGCTGCTGGGCATGATGGCCCGCTATACCCAGGCCGACATTATTGTGGTGGGCCTGATCGGCGAGCGGGGCCGGGAAGTCAAAGAATTCATCGAACACAACTTGGGTGAGGAAGGCCTGAAACGCTCGGTGGTGGTTGCCGCCCCGGCGGACGTTTCCCCCTTGCTCCGTTTGCAAGGCGCGGTCTACGCCACCCGCCTGGCCGAGTTTTTCCGTGATGAAGGCAAGAATGTGCTGCTCATCATGGATTCGCTGACCCGCTATGCCATGGCCCAGCGTGAAATCGCCCTGGCTATTGGCGAGCCACCGGCCACGAAGGGCTATCCCCCTTCCGTCTTTGCCAAGTTGCCGGCATTGGTCGAGCGCGCGGGGAACGGCGAACCCAATGCCCAGGGACGGTCCGGTTCGATTACTGCTTTTTACACCGTGCTGACCGAAGGCGATGACCAGCAAGACCCGATTGCCGATTCGGCCCGCGCCATTTTGGACGGCCACATCGTGCTCTCGCGCAGTCTGGCCGAAACCGGCCACTACCCTGCCATTGATATCGAAGCCTCGATCTCGCGGGTCATGCCCAGCATTGTGGATCCGGAACAAATCAAGCTGGTACACCGCTTCAAGGGTTTGCTCTCCAGCTATCAACGCAACCGGGATCTGATTGCCGTGGGTGCCTACACGCGGGGCAATGATCCGGCCATTGACTTGGCCATTGACCGTTACCCCTGGCTGGAAGCCTATCTGCGCCAGGGCATGCAGCAACGTGTGGACGTCCCACGCGCCTTTGACGAGTTGAATGCCGTTCTTAATAGCGAGCAATAGACATGAAAGCCAACGCTTCTTTACATACGCTGGTTGATCTGAGCCAGAACAAGGTGGACGAAGCCGCCCGCGAGCTGCAGGAGCTACGTAACCAGCGCGATGCTGCCCAATCCCAGCTAGAAATGTTGCAAACCTATCGTCAAGACTATGCCCAGCGCCTGCTGGATGTGGGCCAAACGGGGGTAACGATGGCGAACTATCACAATTTCCGCCGCTTTATCGTGACATTGGATCAGGCCATTACCCAGCAAAATACGGTTATCCAATCGCTGGAAGACAAAATGGAGCAAGGACGCCAAGCTTGGTACGGCCATCAGCAACGCTTGAAGGCGTATGAAACCTTGATTGACCGCCGTCTCCAAACCCAGCAAGTGCAGCAACAAAGAATGGAACAACGCAGCAGCGATGAAATTGCTGCGCGTCTTTTTATCCGTAGCCAGACCGCCTATTAAGCAAGCGCCGCCATGACTTCGCCCACTCTTTCGGTTTTACCCGCGGCTCCCGCTGCGCCCCAAGCTCCCGTGAGCACGACAACGGGGCCTGCAACTGCGCATGCGCCCAAAGAAGAAGGTTTTGCCCAGCATCTGCACAATCAGCAGCAGCATGTGCAAAACAAAGCGGGGCAGAAAACACCGGCAGCCAAGCAAAACACCCAGGAAGCAGCAGTGCCCGTAGACGGCACCAAGCAGGCTGAATCCGTGGCTGAGCTGGCAGAGCAAGTCGATCTGGACGCTTTAAACCAAGATCCGGCGGCCCTGCTGATCGCCGCCGACATAGACACCGAAGAAGCACTGGAAGCTCAAGCGGACAGCGGCCTGCCCGCCATGGCCTTGTCGATTCTGTCGCAAGTACAAGCCATTAAAAACGGCAAAGCAGACCCCAAGACGGCTCCGAATGATGCCAAGCTGAACCTGGCTCACGTATCCACTCGTCAGAACCTGGCCTCGGAATTGAACAGCTCCCAGCGCCAAATTCAGACTGGCCCCGTGCAAGCCGCTGAAACCGATAGCAAATTTGACCTTAGCGCTGAACTGGCCTTGCCCAAAGCCATGGACAGCAACAATCCGCTGGCAGCAACACCCGCCCGTAAAGCCGTTTCGAATGCAGCGCTGTCCTTGAATGGCAGCGCCGCCCAAGCAGTGGCTGCTACCCATGCAGCATCGTCCCAGGCTCGTTTTGCCGATGAAGCCGCTGCTTCACTGGCCGCTTTTGGCCGACAAATGGCCGAAAATGCGCGCGCAGGCACGGACCTGAACCTGCCCGCTCTGGATGCCGGTTTGCTGGCCCAATTGAGCGCGACACCCGGCGTTTCTGCCCAGGCCCCCAGCCCAGCCATTCTGCCCGGCCCCATGAGCCTGACCCTTGCAACGCCGGTGCAATCGCCCGAATGGGGCGCAGCGCTGGGGCGTCAGCTGATTACGCTGGCTCAACAAGCCCAAGGCGGCATTCAAAGTGCCGATATTCGCCTGGACCCGCCCGAACTGGGCCCCTTGCGCATTACCTTGCAAATGCAAGATGGCATCACCCACGCCATGATTACCTCCCCTCACGCGCAGGTGCGTCAGGCGCTGGAGCAGTCTTTGCAGCAACTTCAGCAGCAGCTTGCCGACAACGGTCTGACTCTTGGCCAGGCAGATGTGGGCGACCAGCACGCTTCGCACCAGGCTTTCCAAGAACAATTGGCCGCCCGCAGCAATAAGGGTGATCAACCCGCCTTCAGCCTGAACGGCCACGGCGGCCTGGATGAGGGCAGCCAGTTGGCAGGCAGCACCGTTACCCGTGTGCTGGACCCCAATGCTCTTGTTGATACCTTTGCTTGATTCAAGGTCCCACATCTAGCCCGGCAAAAAGCATGATTAAGCTCGAAAAGCAGCGTCTATTCGCCGGGCCTGTCCTGTCTTACCTCCGGCACAATAGCTCAGGCATGCAGTCAGGCTCAGGCCCGACATGCGTTTGTCTGTTTGTATTACGCTAAAAAAATCCATCGCTCACATCACATGGCCCGAAAAGCACCCACCAAACTTGCACGCCTGATGAAAACCGGTCTGCTGGTTCTGTTTATTATCGCCGCCAGCGTGGGCGCAACGCTGTACTACTCCTGGCAACAGAGCAGCCCGCCTGCCTGGCTGGCTTGGGCCGACAAAGGCCAAGCAGTAGAAGCTGCCCCGGCTCCGGACGAGCCTCCTGTGGTCAAGCCCAGCGCCAAACCTATTTTTGCGCCACTTGATCCGTTTACCGTCACCTTGAACGAAAACGGCCGCTCGCGCATTTTGTACGTGGGCATCACCTTGCGTGTGCAAGATGACGGTTCGCGCACCATGCTGCTGGAATACATGCCCATGGTGCGTGACCGCGTATTGAAGATTCTGGCTGAACAGCGTCCAACCTACATTCAGACCTCCGAAGGACGTCAAGCCTTGGTTGCACAGCTTAGCGCCGGTTTGAAAGAGCCCTACGCGCCCAACCCCGCTGTACCGCACATCAATGATGTCCTGTTCACCGCCTTTGTCATCCAATAAATGTCGTATCAGAGCTTCCTATCCCAAGACGAAGTCGATGCACTGCTGGCCGGTGTTA
>SMEN01000268.1_pt1 | contig 29068 bp, 48 predicted proteins | sample 2456271 | NCBI WGS metagenome assembly SMEN01 (sample SAMN10132593, study PRJNA489261) | soil metagenome | isolation source: day1 control-loamy sand soil ammended with raw manure from dairy cow... | place: USA | collected 2015-04-01 | reverse complement strand
TTTTCAAAAAATAAACCTCGCTTAAAAAGGCTTAAACGAGGAGATATTTTTATATTTTTTCCCGAAAAAAGGAGTTGTGCAACAGTTACCGATGTTAGCGGATGGGCTAATATTGATTCCTTATTTTTATAGCTTCCTCAATCCAATCTTCTAAATTCTCTTTGATATGGTTATAAACATTTGTACTAACTGAATATGGTGGATTATAGCATTTAACGATAGATGATAATTTTGTTTTACCATTATTTATTGTAAAATGCTCAAAAGGATTGTTGCCTTTGTTAGCTTGTTCTCCATTACTATTTTTAAGATTATGTATATGAATCCCCACTATACCTTTGCCATCATTCCAAGATTTTTCAATTTCATAATCTATCCACTTTCTCTTAGCTGTATTTTCACCAACCAATACTACTGTACAGCTTCTATATTTTAGATTTTCATCAATCCATTTTTGAATTTCTTTATCTCCCTTTCTTTTTACTTCCTCCCAATTATTATCCGTTGCAGGTTTATTATCTTCTATTTGACCGATATTTCGAACTTGTGAAACCCTCCAATTATCTGGAATATAATGAAAACTGTAAAAAACTTGTCTTTTAGCCATTGTTTATAATTTTGTCGATTAATAATTCTTGAAATAAACTCATATATCCATAATCATTTTGAAGTCTATCGTCTCTAAATGTTTCTAAATTGTTATCATATAGTATTTTAGCTGCTGCACCAGTAGTCGGGATAGTTAATAATAATGCATTAGGGTTAAATTTTTTAAAAAGTTCAAATTCAACTTCAACACCATCCATTCCTCCGATAAAAACCGCAGCAACAAAATCATTGTCTCCTAACATTTTTTCTCTCATTAACTGTAAACTTGCTGATAAATCTCCCAAATCATCAGTTATTTCGACAGTTTCAAAATCTTTGTTTTCGATTGGGAAAATTTTTTCAAAATGCTTTGACTGATATAATTTAACGTGATTCTGAATGTCAATATCAAACTTTTGTAAAACATAGTGAATCATAGGTGTTATCGATGGATGACCACCCCAAATTAATCTGAACTTGGGAATAACTAGTGATGAAAGAGCAATTACTGAGTCTCTAATAGCGATAACATCTGCTGTACTATAATATTGTTCGTGTCTTTCCTTGAAAGGAATACTGGCCGATAAAAATATATTTTTTAATTCTTTTGTAGCCATATCTCAAATTCTTGCTTTTTTATTGTTTTAACATCTAAGTATTCGTTTAAATAACTTAAATGATTTAACCATTTTTCTCTAATCCTAACGTCATCGTAAATTAAATATATATCATCAACAGAATATTCTTTAATTTCTTTTTTTAATTCAGATGATGTGTTGCAATCATGTGATTGAGGAATACCTACTGATGGTATAAAAATTCGTCTTTTGTTTTCACCAATTTCCTCTGTAATAAATCTCTCTGGTTGGATGGTAACATTTTTACCATATTTCCTAGCAGAATTAAGAAATTCAGTTATCAGGTTATCTTGTCTTGATGCTAAATTTCTAGCTCTTACTGATTCAACCATTTTCACCAAATAATTAACAGTATCTTCTTTAAGTTTTGGGCTGTTTCTTTCATCTAAAATGAAAACTCCCTCTACAAAATTATCATCTGATAATTGGTGAGGAAAACATACTTCAGCCATCTTTTCTAATTTATGATTTGGCCATATAACTTGAATAATCCCTATCTGCTTTACATTTGCTTCAGCAATCTCTTCTTTACACCATTTTCTTTCTAGAAATCCTTCTGTGTTAAGTAACAAAATGACATCTGCATCAGTCATTCTATGCCATAGTTCATCTTGAAATGGTTCTCCTTGTTTTATAGAGTGAGTGTCAAGAAAAACATCAAAATTATTTTTCTCTAAAGCTTCATATAATTGAATAGCGACAGAAGTAGATTGGTCTCTTCTATAACTAATAAAAACTTTTCTAGTATTTCTTAATTTCCCAAAAGATTCAAGAGCTAGATTTACAATTTTTTCATGATGAAAGTTAGAATATTGTAATCCATTTTGATTACTTAATTTTTCAGGAATTTCATTAGTAAATGAATTAAAGAATATAGGTAGTATTATATTTCCCTCATTATAAAGTTTTTCAACTTCTGTTAAATCCTCAAAGTTTCCGATTTCGTTACCTAAATAGATTACAAAAGTTGGTTGATTCCCTTTGTAAGAGTTTAAATTGTCTTTTGTGTAAACTTCATAAAACTCTTTTTGAAGTTTTAAATCTTCAATTTTTTGATAGAATAAATCTATTATTTCATTTACAAATGGTTTAATAGTGCCTAAAATAATTAGTTGATATTTATACATAGATTTTATTGTTTAAGCCATTCTTTCAGTAGAGTAATATATCTAACACCATCTTTATTTTTCGGTTTACAAACATAATAACCTTCAATAAAATGATGTCCGTGTATATTTGTAAATGCCCTTTTGTATTCTATTACAGGATAGATTTGCAAATATTCATTTCCTTTATATTGTGAATCTCTTTCTCCTTTTTCTTTTATTGGGATGATAGCAATATTTTCAATATATTTATAAGTATCACCGATTCCAAGCTCCCAATTGCACCAATATGATTCTATTGCTTTTTCTGTTGCAACTAAAACAAATTTATTAGTGTACTTGATTACCTCTTTAATTCTAAGTGCAGTTTCACCTGACGTTTCATTAGGCAAATTGTTGTCCATACTGTCTATATAAACTTTAGCACCTGAATCTTCAAATATTTCTAGAATTCCTTTAACTTCTTCTTGATCTTCCAAATCACTATGTTTGTGTGAAATAAAAACAGTTGGTTTATATTCTGTTTTTGATTTGCTAAATGTTCTAGTTTCTCTAACTGATTCGTTTAGATTTACAAACTTATTTGCTTTGAAATGTCCTCTTTCAAAAATCATATTGGTTGTTAGTTATTATTGCGTTCTGTTGATTTAGCCTTTCCGCTAACATTTATATAGGCGCAATACACCTAATTTTGATAAACAATTATTTTACTCTATAAACCTAGAAAAAACAATACCTCTCACCTATTTTATATATTGCGCATTTTGTATTACTGAGGTATGATTGGCGCAATAATAAATTTACGTTCAAAATCATTATCTCAAATAATTTTGCGCAATATACACTTTTTTACCATAATTTAACATTTATTTTCATCAGGGTAAACCCTGATTTTTAGGTATAAAAAAACACCCTGGATGGGCGTTTCTATTTTATTCTACAAATGTTTTCTGTGTATTTTTCCTTTAATTAAATAAAGCTGAAGTATATCTTTTTTATTAATAACAGTATCTCCTTTATAATTAGGGTTAGAAGACCTTAAGATGATCTTTGATTCATCATCGTTTGGAAATAACAATTTTGCTGCCCGAATATCATTTGCATTACCATTTGTTACAACAAAATACGCCTCCCCCCATAATATAACATCAAGATTAAAAACTTTCTTAATTGCAATTATTTCTCCTGAACAAAATGTCGGATACATACTATCCCCAACGATTGGTACATAAGCTGTACAATCATTAAAGTGTTCATAATCTATATAAAAGGTTGGCATTTCTTTAAAATCGCTATAGCTTGTAGTAATCCCGGCGGTTCCTTCTATATCTTCAAAATATGGAACGCCAGCTTTTGGTAAAGATGCTTCATTACCAGTGTGCTCATCAGACTGTGTAATATTCGTGTAAGAATCATAATCGAAATTATCATAGAACACATCATATTCCTCACCAAATCTAGTTAAAAGATTCTCCGATGGCTCCATCTTCCTGTTTAATACTTTACTAATATTACCACGATCTAGACCAGTTTTTTTCGATATTTCTGTCGGCGTAAGTCCTTTATTTTCAACAACAATGTAGAAAATATCCTTTTTCTCATTTTTACTAATCATACGGCAAATCTTCTTTTTGGTTAGTTCGGGTTATTTGAAAACATTCTAAATTACACGTTTTTTACACGTTTTTTCTATTTTTTTACACAAGCGTGTAATTTTTGTGTATATTTGCTCTGTAATCAATAAAGCAATTCTAATACCAAACTGCTTAAGGCGTTAAAGTTACAAAAAATTAGAATACGTTTTATGGGTTACCGTAGAGTTGGCAAAACGAAAGAGAGCCAATTGCGTAGTATAAGCGTAAACACAGCAAATTATACCTAGTAACATCAAATAGGTGTGAACGCCCGAACGGGTACAGCGAGGACATTTAGGATGATCGCTTTAAAAAGGAACGTAAAGACCTATATATGATATTCTGCTGAGAAGCATTAATCATTTGCCCAAATACGCAAAATGGTAAAGCGACTATATTTAGGATATAATGATGGTGCAAGTTCGAATCTTGCTTTGGGTACTAAAACTAAAAATTATGGATGTTAATAAATTAATTAAGCTTGACTTAAACAGAGCGAAGTCAATAGAGAGAAATTTTAAACTTAAACCATTAGAAGGTAAAATGTCGGTTCAAGAAGAAATAATCAATCATATTCCCTACTATTCGTTAGATATTGACTTAAAAAACATTAGGGAATATGATTTGGACTATATAATTGATAGGCTTCAAAAAATAAAACAAGAGTTAACTGATAAATTAGAAATTACTCTTTCTCATATTGATTTAAATAATCAATAAACTCATTTAAAGTTTTCGATAGTAATATTTTACTTCTTTCACTTTCGTTTTTTTCAATTTCAAAAAAATCACGTCTACTCAGTCTTTCTAAAAACAATGTTGATTTAGAATGAGAAGAAAAAAGAAGTTTGATTTGAAATTCAAGGTCACTCAAAATGTCTAAATTCTCACTTTTGATTTCAAACTCTAATCTATTTGTCCATCCTTTTAAGGACTGGTTTCTAATGTCAGTATTTAACTGATTAGTGTCGATTTTTTGCAATTGCTCTAATAAGACATTTGCTTTTTTTAAATAAAATTCTGTGTTTTTCATTTTGAATAGTTAAAAAATCTAAAATACTAAAATTAGCTTTATGATACACAATCATTAAGCATTAATCATTTGCAGTAGCTAAATAATAGTTTATCGGATTACTACCGACTACTGCGCAAATTGAACTAAAATGAAAGAATTAATAAAAATAAAATGGAGCGATAGCTATGGAGTAGCTACCGGCTGGCAAGATATTGAAGAATACACCGCAAATGAATTAATAATTGAAAGTGTCGGTTTCAAAATATTTGAAAGCGAAAAAGTAGTAGCAATTGCACATAATTATGCAAAAGCTACTGACTTAACACCTGAACAAGCTAATGGAATTATGGTAATTCCAAAGTGCTGTATTATAACTACTTCTTCTTGTTAGGTCTACTGTGCTAAACTTTTAAAAATATAAAAAATGAAAAACGTCGATTTAAAATATATAAGATACGAGAGCCTAAGACTAGCAATAAAATATCTTAAAAAGAAAAAAAACAAACCAAAAAAACTAAAAAAGGTAGCTGATACAATTTACAACTACCTCTTAAAAGATATTAAGAAACTGTCTCAAGAATAGCTCTGAAAACTAAACCCTGAGTTGCATTAACAAAAGCATTTGGACTCTTGTTCACGGAAAAATGAATTATTTTTTCATTTTCTCTAATTTCTTTATTCAACATACTTTCGGTTTCTTCATTATTATTTGAAGTAAACTCCAAAACTCTGAATCTTTTCATCATAATTATATTTTTTGTTAGTACTCAAATATAATTAAAAGCCACTGGTTTTGAAACAGAAACTTACTTCGATGTAGCAGTGGCACTAAATATTTAAAACTATGCAACAAGAAATAATAAAGCGTAAAGACATATACACCAATTCATTTAAGAAATGGAATAAAAAATATCAAAAACTTTTAACAAAGGCAATTAAAACTGAAAAACGATTAAAAAAACTAATAGATAAAATTAATCGCCATCAAGAAAATTTAGCCAATTAAATATTCAATTTGTTTCTCTTTTAAATATTCACTTATAAACTCCGAATTAGCAAATTCTTTAGCTTGTGAAGGGTAATTATTGTTTAAATGCGCTAAACAATTATTTAAGGCTGTATCAATAATATTTTCCAATTCAATTGACTTGGCTTTCTTCCCCTCAAAAGAGTTATTAAAATTATTTTTTTTTAACTCAAAAGCATTATCAATAATGTTTTTGATCTCATTTTTAATCGAATCCATAAATTATATTAAAAGTTTGAAATCTAATATAATTAAAAATTCCGTTGTTGGAACAACCAATTTACAAGAGTAATACTTGCAACGGAACAAACCCTAAAAAACCCAAAACCTATGAACTACCAAGAAACGATCAACCGTATTAACAACGAGATGCAACAAATTAGAAAAGCAATGCAATCTCAAATCGAAAACAACTTATCAACTGATAAGTTCATTAAAACAATGTTCAATCAACACAATATAATCTGTCTATAAAATGGAGGCTACATTAACGCATGAAGACCACGAAAGAATTGCAACACTAGCAGCTGCAAAAACATTCGGATTAATTAGAGATTTTCTAAAACCGACCGATGAAGGAAAAATCAAAATAAACAAATCATACGCAACTAAAGAAGTCGCAGAAATATTCGATGTTACTGTTCACACAATTAGAAATTGGTACGGAGAAGATAAACACTGCTTACTTAAAAAATTAAAAAATGTAAATAAGTTCTCAGGAGTTTCTGTTAAGGCGGAATTCGAAAGGCGAAATGGTATAAAATAAAAACGACTGACTATGGAAATGTCTAAAATCTATATTGAGTTACAACTATTGAAAGGGCAAGTCGATAGCTTATGTAAAATATTCGAGAAAGAATATAACACAGATAATATTTCATCAAAAAAGAAAGAACAGCTAAAAAGAAATTTCAATATCGAAAAGCACATTTCCAAATCAGTTGTAAAAAGAAATCTTAAAAACAAAAAAAGCGACGAATAATCGCCGCTTAACCCTAAATGATCTACCACAATCATTTATTAAAACTCAATCAAGTAATTGAATTATGACAACAAATTTAAACAATTCCTCATTAAGCGGAAAGTTTCGTAGAGTAACTTTTTCGCAAAGTTCTGAACATAAAATTTCTAACCTAATAGAAAAAGAGTTCAACAAAACTAAATGCAGTTCAAAATCATTTGAATTGATACAAATAGCAAAACAGCACAACCTTAGTATTGCTAACGCATTAAACGAAAAACATAACCTTAAATATCAATCCTAATTAGATCTACCATGAAATCAATTGTATTACAAAAATTAGTCATTACTAATTTCAAAGGAATTAAAAACCTTATCATCAACTTTTCCGAAATCACAGACATATTCGCAGCCAATGGACTTGGTAAAACAACAATCTTTGACTCATTTACCTGGTTACTTTTCGGTAAAGATTCACTAGACAGAAAAGATTTTGAAATCAAACCATTGGATATTAACGGAATTTCAATCCCGAAAATTGAAAATGAAGTTGAAGGAATGCTTTTATTTAACGGAGAGGAAATCGTTTTAAAACGTATTCATCGAGAAAAGTGGACCAAAAAGAAGGGTAACCCAGAGCCTGAGTTTACGGGGAACGAAACAATTTACTTTTGGAATGATGTTCCAATGAGCGCTAAAGAATATACGGCTAAAATAAATGATTTATTAGATGAGCAAGTATTCAAATTAATTTCAAACCCATTAGCTTTTAATAATCTTAAATGGCAAGATAGAAGAAAAGTTCTTATCGATATTGCTGGAGAAACAAACGTTAACTACATCGATAACGATTTAGGTCATATCCTTGAATTAACCAAAAAGAAAACGATAACCGAATTAAAAGCGGAGGTTAATGCTAAGGTTAAGAAAATTAAAGAAGAACTAAAACAAATACCTACTCGTATTGATGAAACTGAAAGAGGTAAACCTGAAGCAATAAATTTTGAATCTTTAGAACATGATTTAAAGAAATGGGAAACCGAGCTTGAAAGAATAGATAAAGAACTTCAAGATTCATCTTCTAAAAATCAATCTTTAATTAATAGAAAAACTGAAATTCAAAACGAAATATTCGGTTTTAAATCAAAACTTCAGGCTATAGAATTTGAGCTTGGAAATACTGCAAGAGCCAAAACTCAGAAAGACACCTCCAAACTTGATGCTTTAAACCAAAGACTCCAAAGCTTAAACTTAGAGCTTTCAAACGCACAAAGCAACCTTAAACAAGTTGAGGCAAACAGGGATTACGAATCGGACCGCTTAGGGAAGATTCAGAAGGAAATGGAGTATAAACGTTTAGAGTGGCAAAATGAAAATTCTCAAACCTTAACCTTTAATCAGAACGACTTCCACTGCCCTACTTGTAAAAGAGAGTTTGAGTCTGGAGACGTTGAAACCAAAAAAGCTGAAGCTTTAACCAACTTTAATACGAATAAGGCTAAAAGATTAAATGAAATCAACCTACAAGGCGGTAATTTAAAAACAGAATCTGAAAACCTTCAGAAGTACCTAGACCAACAAACCGAAAGAGTTGAGCAATTTCAAACCAACATAAATAAAGTTTCAGAAGATATAAAGGCTTTACAATCTGCAATTGAACTAGAACAAAATATTGTTTCGGGAACAGACTCACCAAGTTTTGAAAAGGTATTTACCGAACTTTTAATTTCTCATGTGGAGTACAATTCAATTAAAGATTCCATTCAAGCTAAAGAACAAGAACTTGCAAATATTCAACCGATATCAAACAGCGAGCTTGAACAATTGAAAAGAGAAACATTTGGAAATATCAATATTGTAAAACAACAATTGAATACTAAGTTTCAAATTGCTGCAGCTGATAATCGTATAAATGAATTAAAACAAGAAGAGCAAAGCCTTTCTGCTTCACTTCTTGAACTTGAAAAACAAGAATTTGATATTGAGAAATACATTCGTTTGAGCATTGAAGCCTTAGAAAATAACATCAATCAAAAATTCGAACACGTCACTTTCAAATTATTCGAAACACAAATAAACGGTGGGGAAATTGAATGCTGTGAGGCTCTTATAAATGGAGTACCGTTTCATAACGCAAACACCGCCTCAAAAATAAATGCCGGAATTGATATTATAAACACACTTTGTAATTTTTATAATACAAACGCACCAATATTCATTGATAACCGAGAATCGGTTACAGAACTAATAAACTCAAAAAGCCAAATAATCAATTTAATCGTTTCAAAATCTGACAAAACAATCAGAGTTGAGGCTCCCTTATTATTTGCACATTCCTAATCTAACCGAAAACCAGTCCGTAAGTAAAACTAAAAACTCTACTTATGGACTTACAATTAAATCAAATTTTAGAAGCGGTTACAGAATGTACGGGAACCAATGCAGATGACTTAAAATCATCAAATCGATGTAGAAGGCTATCCGAATCAAGATTCTTATTCTTTTTCTTTTCAGTTTATTTAACCAATAAGTCCTGCAGAGAAATTGGAAGCTTTGTTAATCGAAAGCATAATACCGCAATCCACGGAGCAAATAAAGCGGTGGAACTTAAAAAACATTACAAGGACTTTCATTCAAAAATAAAAACGATCAACGATAAGTTGACATTAACCTAATATCTATCATGAATACACCAAATCAAAACCCAAACACACAAGTTGCAGAAATTAAAAAAGATATTTCTTCTCAAGTATTAGCAAAGGTTGATTCCTTTCAAAAATCTGGAGAACTTGTTTTACCAAAGGATTACGTTGTCGAGAACGCTTTAAAATCTGCTTACATTATACTTTCAGATCCGAAGAACAACTTACTCGAAAAGTGCGATAAATCATCAGTTGCAGAGGCGCTTTTAAAAATGGTGGTTTACGGAGTATCCCCAATTAAAAAACAGTGCTACTTTATTCCTTACGGACAAAAATTGGAATGTTCGGTTTCTTACGCTGGAAATATTGCAATTGCAAAACGATACGGAAACTTAAAGTCAATCAAAGCAAACGCAATTTTTGAAGGTGATACATTTGAATTCGAAGTTGATTCAACAACTGGTAGAAGAAAAATAACAAAGCATATTCAAACTCTTGAAAGTATCGGAAACCCAATGTTGAAAGGAGCTTACGCAGTTTATGAATTAAACAACGGAATCATAGACGTTGAAATCATGAACATCAAACAAATTCAAGCGGCTTGGGGACAAGGAGGTTCAAAAGGAAACTCACCTGCCCATAAAAACTTTGGCGATCAGATGGCCGTTAAAACCGTAATCAATAGAGCTTGTAAATTATTAATTAGTTCTTCAGATGATTCTATACTTTACGATCCACTTGAAGAAAACGAGTATGTTGATACGGCTAAAGGAAATATGGAGCAAGAAATCAAAGAAAACGCCAACAACGAAACCATCGGTTTTGAAAATATCGAAGAAGCTGAAATCATAGACGAAAACGAAATTCGTGAGCAGCATCAAGAAATGGTTGTGGAAACACAACAATTTGAAATAGCTGGACCTAATTTCTAAATATGAATCTTAAAGTAATCGGGACCGGAAGTTCTGGCAATGCATATCTCCTCTATAATAAAGAGGAGATTTTACTTTTAGAATGTGGCGTGTCTTTTAAGAAGATTAAAGAAGCCTTAAATTTTGATTTCTCAAAGGTTGTGGGCTGCCTGCTTTCTCACGAGCATGGCGACCATAATAAGGCGGTTAAAGATATTCTTTCGGCCGGAATCAAACTTTATTCAAGCCAAGGAACACTTGAAGCCTCAAAGGTATTAGAGCATCACAACTCAAATATCATACAAGCAAAAAAACGCTATCAAATTGGAAATTTTAAAGTAATTCCATTCGATGTAAGACACGATGTGAAAGAACCTCTTGGTTTTCTAATTAATCACCCCGAATGTGGAACGACACTTTTTTTGACTGATAGCTTTTATTCTCCTTACAAATTTAATGGACTTCATAATTTAATTATTGAAGCTAATTTCTGTGAGGACCTCATCGACCAAAAATTAAAAGCAAATAAAAAATTTCTACGAGATCGAGTTTTAAAATCTCACTTATCAATACAGAAATGTATTGACCTACTAAATGCAAATGATTTATCACAAGTCAATAATATCGTCTTAATCCATTTATCAGATTCAAATTCAAACGAGGCTGAATTCCAACAGAAAGTTGCACAGGCAACCGGAAAAAACACAATCGTTGCAAATAATGGATTAGATATTTTGTTTAACAAAACACCTTTTTAATATGCCGCTACAAAATACATCAATTAAGGGTTGGATTACATTTCTAATCTTTATTTCAGCTTGCTTAGCTTTTTTTAAACTAACAAATCTTATAAATATAGGTTGGGATTGGGTTCTTGCTCCTATTTGGATTCCAATTTTATTGATTGGACTTTTTCTATTAATAATAAAGGTTATCAATTGAATGATCACTCCAAAAGAAAAAATACAAACAGAGCTCGAGGAAATTCAAAACTTCCTCGAACTTACTCAAAGTGAAGATATAAACGAAGCCGTTTATCGTGGAAATGAACTTGCCGTTTATATGGCTCGATCTGGAAAGCTTTTAGCCGATGCGAAAATTCATCGAGAGGAAAAACTAAATAGCGAAGTTATGAGGGAAATCAAAAGTCTAATTTCATTACCTGCAAGTACCTCAAACAAATTCATCGAAACTTTAACTAGAGAAGAAAATCATCTAGTAAACTGGGCTGACCGTTTAAACGCAGCTTGTTCCAGACAGCTTGAATGGTGTCGGACTATAATATCAAAAGGCAAAGCAGAAATGCAAGCCTTACAAATGTATCAAGGTTAAAATTATCAATTATGATTGAAATAAAGCACCATGAGAACTTACCCGAAAACCAAAGACATTTCATTGAGAATAAAAAGCATTTTTCTAAACAGTGTGTTATCGTTTTACAAGCTTTGCAGCGCGGTGAACGACTTACTACTATTACGGCCCTAGTCAACTATAGAATTGGCGATCTAAGACGAAGAATTAAAGATTTAAAAGACTATCATAATATAGATATCAAATCTTCATTTGTTCCTGGAACAAGATTTAAAGAGTATTACTTAAATACTTAATTATGGCAAGACCAACAAAAAAATTAGACATAATTCACTCTAAAAAATATAGAAATCAAGTTGAGGAGGATATTAAAAATAATAACCTCTCTAATAAGGTTGAAGATTTTCGCGAAGAATTTATAAAGTTCTGTTGTTTAGAAAGACTTAATTATGAAGCAGATATTAATGATGAACTTGACCAATTTTTTAAACGAAAAAGAATGTATTCAACTAACGTTAAAGAGTGGAAAAGAATAACAAATTATATATTAAAAAGAGACAACTATACTTGCGCATATTGTAAAAAAGTTGGAGGGGTGCTCGAAATCGATCATGTGGTCCCCTTTTCAAAAGGTGGGTCAGATGAGTATGAAAATCTAGTAACAGCATGTTTAAAATGTAATAGACAAAAAAAAGATAAGAGTGTTAGTGAATTTATAAATAACAGAAAAAAATAAAATCATGAGTAAAAATAAATTCTATTTCAGCCATGATGGTGGCGCTCGTAATGATGATAAAATTATCGCCGTACGAATGAGACATAAAGCTGAAGGTTACGCAGTTTATTTCATGATTTTAGAAAAGCTACTTGAAAGCACAAATTATATGAGCGTCAAAGATTATAATGTTTTAGCCTTTGACTTTCGTGTGAGTGCCGACGTGGTAAAATCAGTTATTGAGGAATTCGGTTTGTTTGAGTTTACAGAAGATGGAAAGTTTTTCTTTTCAAAAGGATTTAGCGAAAGAATGGAGCCTTTAGAAAATATGAAAACTTCAAAAAGTATAAGTGGGATTAAAGGAAACTTAGTTAGACACGGCCATCTTTCTAAAGATGAAATTGAAAAAATGACTAATGAAGAAATTCTTGAATTTGAAAATTCTCGCAAAAACTCGCAAAATTCTCGCAACGCGAAACAAAATTCTCGCAAAACAGTCGCAGAGCGACAAGTTTGCGATGCAAATTTCTCGCATAATAGAATAGATAATAATATATATAATAAATCTACTAACGTAGATTATATTAATAATAGTGAAAATCAAAATTTCAATTTTTCAAAAATTAGAGAGGTTTGGGAAAATTTCTCTGGAAAAAGAAATTCGTTTGAAAAAGATTTAAAAAAATTTTTAGAAAAAGCGGAAGGTCTTGAAATTGATTTTGAAAAATTAAATTTTGAATCAAAAAACGCGGAAGATATTTATTTCCAATCTTGGCTAAACCAACAATTTCCAAAATCTTCCAAAAAAGTTGCGCAAAAAAAGGTTTCTTTTTCCAAGGAAGATTTCAAAAACAAACTTCTTGAGCTTGGTGCGGAATTGAATCACGTCGAAGATTGGATCAAAGTACGTGTTTCAAAAAAAGCCACTTTCACCGAAACCGCACTAAACGCATTTTTGAACGAGTGCAATAAAAACAACTTCCCAATTGCCGAGGCGGTAAAGCTTTGCGCAGAAAGAAGCTGGCAAGGCTTCAAATACCAATGGATTTTAAACGAAAATCAAAGAAATGGAACAGCAATTACAAACACAAACTTTGCAAGTTCAGAGTCAAAACAGCCTTACTTCTTTGACCGCGAAAGAGCAATGCAGGCCCTTACTGGCCAAACTGCAGGAGGATTATCCGAAAATTAAAAACGAACAAATCCAAGTCATCGACGGCACCATCAACTACCTCTTTGCGCTTTTGAATATTCAATTCAAGCCCGAAGAGCGTATGTACCGAGATGCACAAACTCTTGTTTTGTCGGAATTTCTACAAGATCGTTTCAAGCATTTAACCCTTGAGGAAGTTAAAACCGCCTTCAAGATGTACGCAGCGAAAGAATTGCCGCAATTAAAAACATTTCGGATTTTAGATTGCATTTCACTTGGCGAGGTTTTAAACGCCTTTGTAGAGCATAGAAATCAAAATTTGCACATCTACAATCTAAAAAAGATTAACAACACGCAAAATTTAATCGGTTTTAAACCTTCTAACGAAGAAAAACTAAAGATTAGCAATCTTAATCGAAAGATACTTTTCGAAAGCCTTAAATCAAACGAAATTGATTATTCAGCTTTCATCTACTACAACCAGCTTAAGAACAAAATCAATTTAAACCAAGAACAGGTTTTAGAGCTTTATAACTCCGAGCTTAAAAAACACGAGCGAGAGCTTCAGCAAGAAGCCTTTAAAAATCCATTGAAAAAGATCGATTTACAATCGTTTCAAACCGAATTAAAATCTAAAAAATGGAACCCGATAATCATCCAAAAAAGCCAAAGCGTAGCGGTTTGTAATTACTTGAAAAAGTTTAAAAATTTTGATGAATTTCTAAACGAATTTGAAGACTAAACCTCAAAAAATAAGTTATGGCAGACGATTCAGAAAATAAACACACAAAGCAACAAAAACAACGAAAAGAGGCAATAAATGCCTTAGAAATGGCTAAAAAAATCGAGAAAGAACAAAAAAGAAGCATAAAATACATTCAAGGAACTAACACTCCAAGAACGCTAAAAACAAATAAATAACCCAAATTTTTATACCACAATGATTAATTTATTTAACACCCAAATCGAAGAATTGTTTATTCACAAAGTAGGCAATAAAAGCCGAAATGAACCAATCTTTTTATCTGAAGAGCCACTAAAACTTACAGACGAGATTACGCCCTTAATCAAAGAATTTTTCTTTAAACCTTTCAGAGAAAAAGAAGAAAACTACTTTCAATTTACACACGACGTTGACTTGGATTTTAACGAAATGTTTAATCTAGTTTCTGAAATATTCATTAACCCAAGTACGCTTGATAAAGTATCAAAGAAAATCACAAAGCATTTATTTGATCAATCAAATCATCCACACATCAAAAACGGAGAGGTTTACGTAACCTACCTAACAAATGTTTCAATTGATAACAATATTGTTGATGCAATAGGAATTTTCAAATCCGAAATTAAATCGGACTACTTTGAAATTAACGAGGCTGAAAGTCGTTTAGAACTGAATCTAAAGCAAGGAATTTCACTTGAAAAACTTGATAAAGGCTGCATTATTTTCAATCACAAAAAAGAAGAAGGTTATAAAATTTTATCGGTGGATAGCAATCGATATGATGCCCGTTATTGGTTGGAGCATTTCTTAAACGTAGATGCTTTTCAAGATGAAAACTTCAACACTAAAAAATATTTAAAGCTTGTTCAAGACTTTGCAAAGGATGTTGTCCTTCCGGCTGAGGATAAGAAAGAGGAAGTTTTATTCTTAAATCGTTCAGTAAACTATTTTGCTAAAAACGATGAATTCGAAGAAACAAACTTCTTAAATGAGGTAATCGAAAACCCAGACTTACAAGCCGAGTTTAAAAGCTATAAGGCTAACAAAGGCGAAAAATACTCTGTCGAAGATTTAAGCAGTTTTGAAATTTCAAATTCGGCAGTAACTGACGCTAGAAAGAAAATCAAAAGTGTTATAAACTTAGACACCAACATATCAATAAAACTTGATTTAATAAACCCAGAATCTGCAGAACAATTCATTGAAAAAGGCTGGGATGAAGAAAAGCAAATGTACTATTACTTAGTTTATTTTAATAAAGAACAGAAATAGTTATGGCGGATTGTTACGAAAACTCTGATGATAAATTCTTTGAAGAATTAGAAAAAAACATTCCTTTTAATATCTCAGACGATATTGATTTATTTAAGGCTCAAATGCTCAGCAAGGGCTTTAAAGTTACCGTAGTTATAGAAGGATTTCATGGAGAAGAAAATATTAACTCCTGAGGAAAAGTATAATCTTCTCAAGGAATTTGTTGAAGCTGATGGAAGAAATTTCGAGGAGGATTGTATGGCCGTCTATACTACGCCAACCAAACAAATTAAAAGAATAATGCCTTTGGAGAATGGCTTCGATAAACTGATGAAGAAATTCAATAAAAAGAGTAGCTAACCCCTACTCTTTTTTTATTTCCTAAAATCTACCATAATCATGAAAGGATCTAATTATTTTAAAAATGTTATTCAAGACTATTTGAATAGTCAAGCTGAAAAAGATGAGCTTTTTGCAAAATCACTTTCGAAAGAAAATAAAAACATCGACGATTGCATTAACTACATTTTAAATCAAGTTCAAGCTTCTGGCTGTAATGGATTTGCCGACGAAGAAGTTTTTCAAATGGCAATACACTACTACGATGAAGATGATTTGAAAATTGGAAAACCAATAAATGCACGAGTTGTTGTTAATCATTCGGATTTTGAAGGTAAAAAAGTTCCAACACAGCAAAAGGAACAGGTAAAAGAAAGGAGCCCGAAAGTTGTGAAGTTAAAATCGAATAACCAAGTTTCACTATTTGACTTTCCGGGCGTATGAAACCAAGAACTAAACTGCAGCATCAGTTAGTTCAATACTCTAGTTGGCTAACTCCGGGCGTAGATAAAAAAATACTAAACTACGCCCTATCAGATTGCAATACTAAATTCGGATTTAGCACCGGTAAAACCTATTGGTGTGGTGTTTGTGGCAATTCTCACTCGGCTAAAGATATTGTTAAGAATGAAACCATTTGTCCGTCGTGCAATAGCGAATTACATATTTTAGAAACTAAAAAAAGAAAGTTTCACGAAAGTTATTATATCGCTTTTGCCGAAGATATGTTCGAATACCAAGTGATTAGATATTTCCATATAAATGTAAATTATCGAAAAGGAGAACATTGGAAAACAAACGTATTGGAATGTATTCAGCAATATCACACAGACAATGATTTTCATTTAATAAGTAGGCTTACACACTACGGAGACACACCGATTTACGGGCCAATGGAAGTTAGAAATCCGGGCTACTACAAACAATACGCTTACAATCCTTATCCCTCTGCCTATCATCCGGAATCTGTATTCTTAGAACAATATTCAAAAAAAGGATGTAAAGGCGATTTAGGAAATATTCGTTTTGATGGGCTAAAACGTCAATTGAATTTTGATTGTCCGAAAACCGAAACACTTCTTAAAGCCAAACAAACACAGCTTTTAAAAATAGCAATTTCGGATTCTCATAAAGTTTCAAAATATTGGAGTACAGTCAAAATTTGTTTAAGAAATCACTACAAGCCTATAGATGGAGGTGTTTATTTCGATTACATTGAACTTTTAGAATACTTTCAAAAGGATATTAGAAATTCAAAATTTGTTTGCCCTAAAGACTTGCATAAGGCTCACAACAAACTTGTCGCGAAAAAACGTAAACTAGATAAGAAATTAGCTATTGTCGAGCAAAAAAGAAAGATGAACTACGATCAAAAGCAATACGAAATTGATAAAGGTAAATTCTTTGGGCTTAAGATTAAGAAAGGCAATATCGCTATCAAAGTATTAGAATCGATTCAAGAATTTATCGCAGAAAGTGACAAACACAATCATTGCGTTTATACAAACAAATATTACGCTAAACAAGATTCGTTAGTTCTTTCGGCAAGAGTTAACAACGTAATGACAGAAACGGTTGAAATATCATTAAAAGAAATGATAGTAACTCAGTCGAGAGGCTACGGAAACAAGGCTTCCAATCATCATAAAGAAATCGTTGAGCTTGTAAACGAAAACCTTCATCTTATCCAGGAACGAATTTTATCTCTCAGTCAAACGGCGTAACGTATGAAAAAATTAATTATTACAACTATATCGGAATTACTTGGTTTTGACGGAAATGAAATCTTTCTAAAATCAAGAAAACAGAAATATGTCTTTGCAAGACAAATGTCTTTTTATTATCTTCGAAATGAACTTTTCTGGACACAAATAAAAATCGGGGAATTATTCGATGTTGATCATGCAACAGTAATATTCGGAATCAAAAGTTTTAAAACTAGACTCGAAATATACAATGAAGACAAAATCATTTATCTAAAATTTAAAGCTGTTTTAAAACACGGAAAAATTGATGAAAAAGAATTATTATCGGCATTTATCATAAAAAACAAGCGCTATTTGAGCGAAAATTTAAAAAACTATTTAACTGCGGCACTTTAAAAAATGGAAATATCAGGATTTATAAAAATGATTGGTCAGCCCCAACAAGTTAGTTCGGCTTATAGAAAAAGAGAAATCGTTGTTACAACAGAAGAACAATATCCCCAACATATTTTAATCGAATTTAGCCAAGACAAATGTGATTTGCTTAATAGCCTTCAAATTGGTCAAAAAGTAAAAGTTTCCATCAATTTAAGAGGTCGAGAGTGGACAAATCCTCAAGGAGAAACTCGTTATTTTAATTCGATTCAAGGCTGGAGAATTGATGGCGAACAACCACAACAACAAAATCCAACAAGCGGATATCATGGGCATGGCTCGGCTGTTGATGACTATTATAATAGAAATACAAATACTCAATACCAACAACCGACTTTTAATCAAAACCCAAATAATCAACAACCAAATCAAGCTTTTGGAAGTCCACAAGGAAATAACCAAGGACCAAACCAACCACAAATGTTTAACGGTGAGTCTGAACCCGACGACCTACCTTTCTAACCCAATTTTAAACCATGGAAATATTAATTTTAGATATCGAAACAACCGGATTCCTAACTCAAGGTGGAAAAATTGTAGAAATTGGAATTGTAGAATTAGATCTTGAAACAGGTTATAAAAAAATCATTTTTGATCAAGTTGTTCACGAAAAAGGAATTACCCTTGAGGAAGTTAAAAACTCTTGGATAGTCAATAATTCAAGCCTTACGGTTGAGGAAATTAGGCACTCGCCCCCACTCGATAAAGTCAGAAAAGAAATTCAAGATATTTTATTATCCTATAAAAATGGAACAACGGCTTTTAATAATGTATTCGATTTTGGCTTTATGGAAAACAGAGGTTTTCATTTTCCCAGAAAATTGGATTGCCCTATGAAGCTTTCCACAGATATTTGTAAAATTCCTTCAAGTCGTGGCTATAAATGGCCCAAAGTTCAGGAAGCTTGGGAACATTTTTTCGGAGATACTGGATATATTGAAACCCATAGGGGCGCGGACGACGCCTTCCATGAAGCAGATATAGTAATGGAACTATACAAACTCGGAGTATTCAAAATTTAAAGCATTAAAAATGAATATCGAACCACCAAATAATAATAACAGATTCAACACACAAGGCTACGTTTTCGTAGCCTTTCTTATTTTAATAATTCTAATAAAATTAATTTATGAATAGATTAGAAACTCTTTTTAGAATTTGCTACTTAATAAATAGTGAGGGACAATATAAAACATTGTTTAACCTAGCCGATACCAACTTTATTTCAATCTATATTTCGGAATTAGATGAAAATAGAAATCTAAAAAGTATTTGCGTAAATCAAGGAGACCAAAAGGCCGTTTATGACGGAGTTGAAACTTTAAAAAAAATATTTAAATCCAATTGGAAAATGTTCTGCGTAATTATTTTGGTATTGGCTATATTCATTGATATATACACCAAAATAATTTAATGCTTTTTAAAAACTAAATTATTGAATTATACATAAAAATTATCTATAGAATTAAGTTTTTTTTTATATATTATATGTTTTTTTTTAATAAAATTCATATTTATATTAAAAAATTAACTACATTACATAAAAAAAACACACATCTATATGAAAACTCTTATCGTTTGTTCTAATAAAAAAAATGCTTTGGCAAGCATTCAGAAAAAAAATGAATTTTATGAGCCATTAAATTACTATTGGTTCGAAAAAATAATTATTAACCCAAATTTCCTTTTTTTTCAATTCTTTGGAGAAAATCCATTAGATATTAAAGTAAATTTAAGGGATGAATATATTGTAGAATTGTTCAATGAAGAAATTCTAAAAAATGAATCAATTAAACAATTTAATCTTATAAAATTTATTTCAAAAAAATATAATCCACAAAATGAAAGATCATTTTTAATTAAAGATTGTAAAAAAATTGAGCTTGTAACAATTTCAGACGTAGAGCATTTAATTACCAAGCAGAATATATATTTTAAAATTTCAACAAGCTAAAATACGATAATAATGAAAATAGGCATTGATCCCGATTGTGATAAATCGGGCTTTGCCCTAATCTACCAAAACCAAACCGAACTAACCACACTTACTTTCTTTGAACTCTTTGACCGATTTGGTCAATTAATCAACTCCTTTGGAAAAGACAATATCAAAGTTTATGTTGAGTGTGGTTTTCTAAACAAATCTAATTGGCATAGAAAAGTTCAAGGCACTTCAGCCATCAATGCAAAAATTGGAGAGCGTACCGGTGCAAACTTTGAAACGGCAAAGAAAATATGTGAAATGTGTGAATATTACGACCTAAAGTATATCCAAGTAAAACCAACAAGAAAAAAGCTAAACGCTGTCGAATTTAAAGCTATAACTAAAATAGAAAAACGCACCAATCAAGAAATGAGAGATGCGCTTATGTTAGTTTTTGGTAGGTAATCTTAACTGATACGTATTTTAAGAAAATACAAAATATGTAATTCAAAACCATTTAATTCTTGTATTATTTTAAAGATGTTTAGCGAAAATTTCGCCCTTTGAATAAAATAAGTATATTGCGCCTATATAATATGCTAGCTGTAATTTTTAAAGAACGTCGCAATTGAACCTGATTTCCATACAAAACATTAGTAGTAAAAACTTTTTAAGAACAATAAACTGTCCTTTTTACCAAATTTTAGTATTCAATGGTTCTGCAAAATTTGAAATAAATTTAATCCAATATGAATGTTCTGACAGTACAATATTATTTTTAACACCATATCAGCAATTTAAATGGTTAGAAAATAATGAGTCAGCATTGTATTTGATTCAATTTCACGGTGATTATTATTGTATTGAATATCACAAAAATATGATTTCATGTAACGGAATTTTATTCAATAATATCTACGAAAAACCATTTTTCAACATCAATGAATCATACTATGATGAAATTGTAAATACAATTGAAAAAATGGAAAATGAAATAAAAAATGAAATAGTCAATCCATTTACTGATTCGATTGTTAAATCGTATTTGCAATTAATTTTATCCATTTCTAGTAAAGAAAAATCTAAATATCTAACTGATATAAAGCCAAATGAATTACCTAATAAAGATTTAATTTACTTTCAAGACTTGATTGAAAAGTATTATAAAGCAGAAAGAAGTATGACTTTTTATGCCGCTGAATTTTCACTATCAACAGATGCCTTTAGTAAAAAAGTGAAAAAACAGTTTTCAAAGTCACCTTCGCAATTGATTAATGAACGTGTAATTTTAGAAGCTAAAAAATTACTTCATCTTACTTATAAATCAATTAAAGAAATTGCACAAGAACTGAACTTTGAAGATGAATTTTATTTCAGTAGATATTTCAAAAAGAGCGTTGGCGTTTCGCCTAGTTCTTATAGAAAAAATGTAGGAATTTCCATCGCTGCAAAATAGTCTAGGTTTTTCACTTATTTGTCTATTCTTATTAAGTATAGAATGTTCTAATTTTGCTAATATCATTAATTTATATAAAATGAAAAATTTAGCATTATTTTTAGCATCACAGCAATCCAGTTTTATTAATTTAATTCGCATTTCAATCTTTGTTGTTATGGCATGGATCGGTGGATTAAAAGTGTATCAATATGAAGCTGACGGAATCGTTCCATTTGTTACAAATAGTCCTTTTATGGGTTTTTTCTACAATAATTCAAACAAAATTGCATTAAATGAAAAAGGAGAAAACGTTGCCGAATATACATTGCATAAAAATCCTGAAGGAAAAACCGTTCAAAAAAATATAGATTGGCATAAAGAAAATGGAACCTATTTATTTTCTTATGGTTTGGGGACCGTGATTGGTGTCATTGGCTTATTCGTTCTTTTAGGCATTTGGTTTCCTAAAATTGGAATGATCGGTGGCCTATTAACTTTTGGAATGTCACTAGTAACATTAACATTTCTTATCACAACACCAGAAGTTTATGTTCCCAATTTAGGGGGAGATTTTCCAACGCCACAATTTGGTTTCCCCTACCTTTCAGCAGCAGGACGGCTAGTTTTAAAAGACGTTATTATGTTAGCCGGAGGTTTAATTATTGCATCAGATAGTGCGGGAAAGTTAACAAAAAACTGCGGATAATAGCTAAGCCTTCGTCTTGCCCGGAGGTCACGAGATGAAAGCTAGAATAAAAACAAAAGCGAGTTTAAAAGCTCGCTTTGTCTATAAAAAAATAAATTACCAAATTTTAAACCTACTTTTGTATTTCCGATACAAATAAATAATTCCAGCTACAACAGCAATTCCAAACAGAATCCATAATACAGAACCAAAATCAAATTCTTTTTCTTTCTTGGATATAGATTCGAGTTCGTTGTACTTTTCTTGGAGTTCAGAAAATTGAACTTGTAACATATCGAATTTTTCGGTTAATTGTTTTATGTTTTCCGTGACTTTCTCATCGGTTTTAACCTCAGTGTTGTAATTATTAAATTCGTGAACCGTGCCGTCCTTATCGGTGCGTTTGTAATTGTCCGCTTTCTCTTTTTTATCTTCCGATTTTTCAATTACGCGCTCGGTGATCGTTTCTTTTTTCTCGTGAGTAATTACGAGCGAATCTCGAAGCGTGGTTACTAATTCATAATGAATTTCTTTTTGGGCTTCTTCTTTTTTAGAGCTACGACAACCTGTTAAGATTATCGCAGCTAATACTATTAGTAATAAATGTTTCATTTTAATTAAATTAAAGTTTTATAATTTTTTTAATTGCTTCAACATGAGCTCTAGCTATTCTCGCTCTCCCCTCTTCTGACATTAACAATTTTAAATCTTGTAAATTATCCATAAAGAAGGATTCCGTTAACATTGCTGGACAATTTGTGTTTTTCAAAATGTAGAAATTTGATTCTTTATCATCATCACCGTCCAATCGGTCACTTCGCATTTTCTGTTCTGGAAATTCTTCTTTGAAAGCCTCAAACATTATTTGTGCAAATGCATCAGATTTAGTTTGATCAACCGAAGTAAAAACTTCAAATCCAGTACCACCTCCAGCATTTGCGTGAACAGAAATCAGACAAGTATGTTTTCCACATTCAGCGTGATGAGCATTCGCACGTTTTACTCTTTCGGCAAGTGAAATATCTTTTAATTCAGGAACAAGAACCACATACTCAATCTTTTCTTTATCTAATGTTTTGGTAATTCGCTTTACAATATCACGGTTAAATTCGTATTCAAATAATTGTGAACCATCTTGTAATACAGGTGAACGTTTGCCTACCGTTTCTTCCCCGTGTCCGTTGTCTAATAAGATTAATCTATTTTTCATCATCTTTATCAAATAAATCCTTTAAATCCCCCGTTTTCTCGAAATTGTATAACCGCTGCATAAAGAACTTTGGAGGATATTTTCCTTTACTCAGAATGAAAATATTCTTCAAAACCTTGCTTATTGGAAATAAAAGCGTACTTATTTGAATAAGAATTCTGAAAATTTCACCCGCCAAATTATCGCCTGCAGTATATCGCAACATTTCTAACATAACATAGCCAATAATGACTATGAAGGTCATTTCAATGTTTCTGCCTAAAAAGAGCTTCCAGCTAAAGGTGTTTTTCTTAAGATGATAATAGCAGCCAACAATCATATTGGCTACAAGGGAACAGCAAAGAAATGTTCCGAATTGATGGTTATCCGTCCACCACCAATTAAACAAGTTTAAAAGAAACGCTATTGGTGCCAAGTGGGCGACCACATTGAAAGCGTAGTAAATTTTGTCCTCCCATTTCACCGAACTATCAGTAAAGAGTACTAATTGTGCAAATAATTTTCTCATTAAAATCTATTTCATTGATTATTAATCTGTTTTATCTAAAATAGATTTTAAAGACTTTTTTATTTGCTTTTTGGGTGTTGACTTATTGACCAACAAAAAAAGCCACCGAATTGGTGGCTTATACTACAATAAAATTTATTTAGTTAATGTTTTTTAAAAAATGTCCTATTTTTATCTGCTTGAATAATTCTTCAATACTTTTATTATTAAAAGATGCACTAGGAATGACACATAATTTTTCATTACAATGTAGCTTAATATCTTTTAAAACTTCATAAAAGGTATCTATTGTATTCGCCATAAATTTTGATGTAATTTCATAACCAAAAGGTTTTCGTTTAGTTATAAAAAAAATAAAATTGTCAATACCACAAATGTCTTTATAGTCTATCGTGTGTACATTTATTTCATAATAAATATGTTTGTCCACTGTAAGAAGCATCTGATATTCAAACTCTTCTAAATTTCTGTTTTTAATTATCATAAATTGTTTTTTTTGGTGTTTTGTAATAAAATTATAAAAAAAATTAAACAATAATGTAAATTTCATCAAATTTAACAGACTAAAAACAAACTACAGTTTGATAACTTACTTATTATTTACAAACAGAAAACTGCTCAATCATCAATAAATCTGGCTTAAAGACGTCTTTTACATCTGTTGAAGGTTCGAATGTACTAAACTCTTTTTCTTGTGGTTTACGAATGAAAACACCTTGGTTAATATCATTAAGCGTTTTCTTAAACAAACGTAATCCAATATTTTGAAGTTCTGACTCCCATAATCGCTTGGCTGCTTTTTTGGGCTCTAATCCAAACAACTTTGGTGGAATAAAACAAAATTCTTGAGAGGCAATATCCCCACGATCAATTCCTCCATTTAACCAAAAAACCGTTCCTCCGGTAATAGCATCTCGCATTCTGATTGCCCACTCAATAGAGGATTTCCCTCGGTGTCTTGGAAGTAGACTCGGATGATAACCAATCCAACCTAAACGAGCTTTATATCTTGAACGCTTTCCGATGTAATCAAACGAGTGCGCCGTAATTCCTAAATCAACTCCTTCTGGCATGGAATCATAATTTAATGTTCCGGAAGGTATAATTGGTATTTTGTTTATACTTGCCAACTTTCCAATGTATTTATCATCTATTGGGCAACATATACCAACTACCTCAATAAAATTTAATTGTAAACAAAGCCGAAGTACTTCCATACCAAAATACTTCTGACCACTTATGAATATTTTTAACTTATCATTTTTCATTTCCTAAATATTTAAAACTTTGGACGGCTCGAAAGTGGCCGCCATAACCGCAGCCTGAAATTGTTCCTTTTCCGGTTTTAGTTATACTCGCGTTACTTCTTGATTTATTCGCACCAAAAAGTATTGCGTTTGTTTGAATCCACTTATCACTAAATCGTAAATAACCTGCTAATTGTGGATGTGAGGTGTGAAAAAACGTCGGGAATTTTTGCCCTTTCCTTCCGTTTCCCTCTAAATGGTATTGCATGATTTCATTTAAAAATCGAGTTCCAACTCCTGCACCTTGCCATTCAGGCATTGTAACTAATCGAGTTGCGCGATATGCTTTAGCCGTAAACATTGGACAAACTGCAACGTGACAAACAGGTTCTCCGCCAATCGTTCCAACAAAGTATTCGGCTGCGGGTGGATGGGGTAAATCTAAATAATAATGCTCTTTAAATAGTTTCCAGTAACTTCCACTGACCTTCCAAATGTCAAGTTTGATTTTTGGTCTAGATCCGATTTCCGTTTTTTTTTTAATTCACCGGTATTCACATTATAAATCCAATCGGGTTGCAACCATTCAGCAACATCGTAATGGCAACTAAGTAAAACAGCTTTCTTTCCTTTGTTTTTTCTCCAAGCTTTAGCAAAAGCTAACGCCCCAATTTTAGCAATCTGTCTATCAACTACAGAGGTAAACTCATCCACTACAACCTCGTCTGGAGCCTCAGTAACCAAACGTGCTAATCCCGCTCGAAATCGCTGTCCGTTAGATAAAGCATGAAAAGGTCTCAACCAACTTGGAACATCTCCCAATCCAACAGAGGCCAACGCTCCAGTTACTTCATTAAAATCACCGTTTGGTGCAATACAATCTACAATGGGTTTATCAAAATCCCAATTCTTATATAGGTCGTAAATTCTATTCTCCCCGAAGATTTGCTTACCAATTGACGTTTTTCCCGAACCCGAAGTCCCTACAATAAGCCCAAGCCCCCACTCTAAATTGTCAATATCTATATTTGCTTCTAATTTAAAACTACTACCGTCCTCGGCATTAAACAATGATTTTACGCGTTGTGCTCTGTAGCTTTCAAAGTCTTTTGTACTATTATTTATTTTGATTATCATGTCGTTACTATTCTTAATTTAAATCCTTTTTCTTTTAATTCTTCAAATACTTTAATTTGCTCTTCTTCTGTTTCACAAATCACAATAACTCCGTATTGTGGTTTATAACTAAATTGCTTTGCCACTTTGTAATTCTGTTTTATTAAGTTTATCTTTGTTATCCTCACATTCTAAAAATAAAAATGCACCAAAAAGGTCAGAAGACTTATGTCCTCCGACGCCCTTTTGGTGCGCTATTTTAAAATGAATGTGAGAGTTTTTTTTTAAATGTCGGAGGACTTTTTTTACTTCATCCTCCACGAAGTTTCTACACCATATTCAAGCATTCAAACTCGGCGTAAAATGTAGTAGTTGAGCTACTTCTTAATGTTAATTTAAACGGTTGTTTAATTGATTTGTCCTCGAAATCCAAAAACATTTTATTCGTTGCGGTCGAGTAAACATCTGTAGATGTAAGCTTAACGTGTGGAACAATTGCTGTAATTTCTGCCTGAAGAGCATCGGATATTTCCGTTGGTAAATCAAAGAACTTAACAATAGAATTTACACTAACAACATCTGTATTCGCAATAGTTGCATTCTTTAACGTAATTGAAACAATTAAATTTCTATTACGTACATAAGCAACAGCATTTTCAACCGTTACTTCAGGAATAGTCGCTAAAATACTTGTGAACTCAGAAGAAATTATCAGCGGATAAGTGTTACCTGTATTCTGCAGGTTGTCAATCTTTAACTTCTGTTTAATTACATCAGTTTCTAGAGTAGTTAAATTACTCGGAATGTTATCTAAACTTCGATTAGCTTTAGTTCCTAATTGACTTAAATTTACAGCCTGGTTATTTTGTACACCTTCAGGAATAACAACTGGTTCAATGAACGTCCACTTTTCTAAAGCTATTTTTTTCCCTGCGATTTCTTGGTTTCCTACGATTCTAACGGCATCGTCAACAACCGAATCCCATTCATTTTGGCGTTCTATAGTCGGTAAACTATAACCTTGTACGAATGTTATATCAAAAGTTCCCGAATCAGTAATTGTAGATACTCCAGTCGTAAAACCTTCAGGTAATGAAATTGAAACCGAGTTAACTGTTCCAGCACCAACTTTATTTCTAAATGCTGATTTTTCTGCTGCACTTAAATCAGAAACTACATTTGACAAACGAGTGTTTGATTTTCCATCCAAAGCACTTGATAAACTCGGAATATCAGAAATTTCAAGAGTGATTACACCTTGACTGTTTGGTACTTTTCCGTTAACCTCTTTAACAACACCGACTAATAACGTGTTCAATGGAACGGTTACAATCGAACCGTCTTCAAATGTAAATACTAAGTCGTTACCGTCTAAAACAACATTTTTAATTAAGCTTTCAATAGGTAAATCAACAACTATATTTGGAGAATTTTGCTTATAAAATGTTAGAATGTGAGTATCTGAATTATAAGTAACGTCGTTTAAAAATCCATCTAAATCATCAGCTTCAAGTTTCGGTGCTAGTAAATCATTAACTTGATTTTTGGTGTAAACATTCAAGTTCTCGGCAGTTGGTAAAGCTGTAGCATAAAGTGTACCGCTAGTATCAACACCAACCATTCTATTACCTGTACCTGATAAATTAGCTATAGTTACTTTACCATCATTACCAATTTTTAATCTTGTAGTAGGTGTGTAATTAGTACCTGGAGTAAGACCAGTATTAGCTACAAAATCAATAGAACCATCTTCTTTGAATCCAACCCCTGATGCGTTTGTATAATTAGGTTTATACTGAAAAGCTGTATCATAATAAGCATTATTCATCATATATGAACCAACAGTATTCGCAACAGTACTGAACCATAATTTTTGTTGTGAATTAGGGTTCGTATTATGTAGTACTAATTGTTTATACGCATTTTTTTCTCGGATCGCATCACCTTTAATAGTTAATTGTGCTTCTGAAATATCAGTACCAATATTAACAGTGTCCATAAATGACCATTGACCTGTAGTCTTTTTATTACCAGCTAATGTTAATTGATTAGAATAAGAATCAATATAATCTTCACTTAATTCCCTTGGGGCTGTACCAACTAATGTACTTTCTGGGTCATTTAATGTTGAGAATATAACATCTGATAATATATTTGAACCAGTATTTTGAATGGTTACTTTATTTTTAACTGCTGAACTAGTAGTACCTACTATTATAATTGGTATTTTTACACTTGTATCTGAGGATTTTTCAATAGATCCGATTGTAAATTGTTTAGTACCTCTTGTTACTTCTGTAAAATTATCAGATGTTACTGATAAAGTATTATTAGCCAACAAAGCAAAAGCAATAGTCTTTTTTAATTTTACTTGCTGATTACTCCCACCTATTGATTCAATTTCTACTATAAAACGTCTATTTGAATCAGCATTCCCTATATTTTCTATAATTAACCATACAACTTTATTTGTTTGGCTTAAATTTGACGTTAACCAAGTAGATTCAACACTACTATTATCCCTATTAATACCATTATGAGTAACTGTTTGAGTACCAAAATCAATAGCTTTATTAGCACCTGTGTATGGTATTCTATTAGCTATATCATCCTTTACGTCTTGACCAAGTTCGTGAGTATGACTATCTTCTGAAACTGAATTTGTAGAAGTTTTTGTAATAGCCCCACCAACCCCAAGGTCAAACTTTCTATTTTCGGTTAAATTTCCACCTCCTATTAAACCTTTTCCTGCCTCTAGCTCTCGTGTATTCGGGACAGTTT
>SMEN01000104.1_pt1 | contig 29135 bp, 19 predicted proteins | sample 2456271 | NCBI WGS metagenome assembly SMEN01 (sample SAMN10132593, study PRJNA489261) | soil metagenome | isolation source: day1 control-loamy sand soil ammended with raw manure from dairy cow... | place: USA | collected 2015-04-01 | reverse complement strand
ATGGCGCTCTTTGTCGTACTAGAAATCAAGAACCCCACTGGATACTGGTGGGGTGCCGGTTCCGGTGGGGTTCTGCGCTTCCATGAAAGATCTGGGCTAATGGTCGTTTCCACCATCCAGCGTGAACTGCTGGTGCAATTTTTCCGCGCTCAGTGCGTCGCATCGAGACAGGCTCCTTGAAATTTTCGGCAGATTTTATGGTTGCCCCAAGTTTTCCCCAAGGTTCATCCAATCCTGCCTGGCCTTCAAAAAGCAAGTCTTTCTCAGATATTTTCTTAAAATGACGACAGGTAACTTTTAACTCTGACTAGTAACTTTAAAGATCCTCTAGGGAACTTAAATAAACATTGAGTGAAATTTTTGAAACATCCGGGCGCGGCAATACGGCTCTCCTGCTTGAAAAACAGGGAGTATCAAGCCTTCCCGCAGGCGCGACAATACAACGAGTGGTACATAAATGTGGATGCTCAGTATGCACTCACAACAAGAGTTGGAGCGTGAGCAGCAATGGATAAGACCAAGCCCTAAATAGATGAACCCAGCTCATAAAATGGCATAACTAGAAATGGCCCGTAAGCCCACGTGCTATCGATGTAACGCGGACCGAATAATTATCTTTTCGCATACCCCATGCGAAAAAGTGTGCGTCGACATATTTTGTCTCCCCTAATGAAAGTGATGATCAAAGGTCAGGCGCGAGTAATTTTGACTCTACTATGAGCCAAATCAATCTTGCAACAGATACGCAAAAATTACGCTGGATACACTAAAAAGCGAAAGTTAATAACTTGTTGATTCAAGTCAACTGCCCCCTAATGCTCACCGTTAGGACATACTCAGTCATCAGAATTAGCGAAAACATGGACTTTTCCCGCGCGTGCGACTCTGAGACAAAACTGCGAAACAGCATATTTTAAGCGGCATTCAAATTCGAAAAATGTCGCTCAACATTTGGTACAGCTATATTCGTTCAGTACTCGGTCGCTTAGATTCCAGCTACATTTCGGCGATTCTTAAGGTGGTAACACGATTCGTGAATACAGTTGACATGCGCCTCCGGACGAACATCTACTCATGTAACCTTCAAGAGCACCGTAGGAAGCGCTCGACAGCGGACATGCCATACATTCGATATCGCCGACAGACCGCGTCTAGGGATGAAAAGTTCTAAGCTTGTGACACCAAAAGCTGACGTTGCCTTGCTTCGCTGACACATTGCTGGCGACTTTCAACCCCCAACGTGGAGAACAGGTTTTTCAAATACCATTTCACGGTATTCACCCCAATGAAGAGTTCCTGGGCGATTTGCCTGTTTGACAATCCGCGTTCAACCAGGAGCAATATCTCCTGCTCGCGTTCTGTAAGTTCGGGTTCCCCTAGCGGCCGCTCAGGTTTCACAAGTCGCTGTTCGACCTGCAAAATTGCTGATTCGCTAGGCTGGGCCTCGTTCGCGTTCACGTCCTCTTTGAACGTGAGTGCTCGCGAGAGGAACCGCCCGACACCATCCTCGTCATTAGGCTCCCAGAAACCGGATAAGAGCTGGTCATGCAGAATTTTTAACAAACGTAGAAAATGAGAGCTGCGTTCGCTGAGCATGACCGGAAGGTCGGCTCGGTAGCATTCCAGCACCCCGTCGCGCAGGTAAAGCTGCGACTCATTGGAATAGCCAAACTGTGCCAGTGCGTCAGCGAGCGCTAATTTCGTTTCGAGCTGTCCAAAGGCATAACCGCGTTCTTCGTGAATTGCGAGCAGCGCTTTTGCTTGATCGATTGCACTGCTTGACCCAGATCGCAACGACTGAGAAAGTTCAGCGCTGGCCATTGACTCGCCAACTGCCCTAGACACGTGGTCAAAATCGAAGCTGGTTTGGTCTAGCGTCTGCCAAGCAAATCCGAGGTTCGCGCGCTCGACCGTTAAATGAGCCATCAAGCGCGGAAGTTCTAGGGTCCGCGCAATGGATTCACCAGCCGTGATGGTTTGAAGTGCACCAGCCGAATCGTTTTGGAAAGCGTACAAACGTCCCAGCGCAGCATAAGTCTGAATCATGAAGTCGACAACGCCACCGTGTTGCCCCAACTCGCGGGCTTCCTCCAACAGCTTCTTTGCCTGCTTAAAATCTCCTCGCAGATAGTACAGCGACCCGAGGATTCCTCCAGCTAGGCGAGTCGCATGCGCCTTGCGTCCTGCAGAATTGCATCCGAGTTCTACTGCATCGATAAGCGATGCTTCTGCAGCGGTCATATCCAGCAACGCAAGGGAAGCCAGCCCTGCAAAGCAACGCCCGTAAACGCCGCTGAACGGTCCCGTTGTTTGGTCATGTGTGGGCTTCGCAGCCTCTTGAGTCTTCAACGCATCTGCGAAACGACCCGTCTGCAGTTCACCGTAGGTCACGATATTAGCCGCCACTGAGACGATCCAGGGACGCAAAGGTAGTTCACTATTGAGAACCACGGTGCGAAGATCGTTTCCCGGGTCGATCTGATCCGCATACATTTCCAAGCAGCGTAGAACAACCAGCGCCTCGATACGCAGTTCTTTCTTCTCGGAATCGTTGAGCGTCTGGTCTGTACCGAGTAAGGCTTCTACTTGTTCCAGTGCGGTGCCAGCTTCAGCTGGGTAATGGAGCAGGCAGCAAGCCCACGCGATGGCCATCTGCAACCGAGGTCGGTAATTGATTCGGTCTTCGGGCAGTTTACGTACCATCGCCAATAGCGTGGACATCTGCGAGAGCTCTACTTGCAACATAGCAAATGATTCGACCGTGACAACGGCAAAATCGACCTCTCCTGCAGCCAACGCATGGTCAACAGCTTCGCTAATGTGACCGTTATCGGCATACCAATGCGCAGCCTTAGAATGCAAGGCGGTCAGACGCTCTGGCGCATCACGTTCCAGACGTTTTCGCAGATACTCCTCGAAGAGGTGGTGGTATCGGTACCATTTGCCTTCCAGATCAAGGGGCTGAAGGAAAAGATCTCGATCTTGAATTTTTTCCAACATCGCTTGGCCACGGCGCACCCCGGATAACGTTGAGGCGAGATCCGCGGTGATGCGTTCGGTAATTGAAGTGCTCAGCAGAAAATCGAGGACTTCTGGTTCCAAGGTGTCGAGCACATTTTCGGCAAGATAATCACCGATGGCCTGATGCCTCCCGGAAATTTCCTTAACTAACTGGCTGACGTCGTTGCGTCCTCTCAGCGACAAGGAAGAAAGCTGTAAGGCCGCAGCCCAACCGTCGGTTGAGGCGTGCAGAAGGTTTACGTCTTCACCGGAAAGTTCCAGGTGGTTGATGTCTACCAGCCATTGGCGGCTCTCACCCTGGTCGAAGCGTAACGACGCAGCGTCGATCTCAACTAGCTGGTCCCGAACGCTCAGCCGACCTAGAGGTAGACCGGTGCGCGAACGGCTGGTGACGACAACATTCAGATTATCTGGACCTTCGTCCAGTAAGCGTTCTACAACGGCGCGCGTGCGCGGTTCCGTAATCCGGTGCCAGTCATCGAGTGCCACCACAATGCGTCGCTGGTCTTCGGCGATGGCGTTGATGATGGACGGAACAACGTACTTCTCAGCATCATCCGGGCGCTCCTGTAAAAGCTGGAGCAACTGGGTATCCAGTGCCATGCCGGTCTTGAGCAAAGACTCGATCAGGTGTGAGACAAACCAGATGCTGTTGTTGTCATCGCGCGACAGCGAAAACCAAGCGATGCGGGCTCCATCACGTGCCAATCTGGAAACCCATTGGGCGGCCAAGGTCGATTTCCCATAACCTGCAGGGCCATGAAGCAGAACTAATCTTTTGCCCATACCGGTTTCGAGAATATGCGTCAGGCGGGATCGATCAACCCAAGATGAAACGGGAGTGGGAGGCTGATATTTCGTCATAGCTGACGGCGGGCCCAAAGGCATTACGTAACCCCTTCCTTAGTCTTCACCTTTCCATCCGAGGACTAGGAAAATCGCGGACATGCAACAGCAAAACAGGAAGAGGTATGACCTACATCATACTCCGACCGCCTGCGGAACGTCGAGTAAAAGCGCAGGCGATCCCCCAAATACCACCGGCTACTCGCGAAGAGCGGCCAAGCGTTCAATGACCTGTTCAGGAACCGCTTCGGCTGGGATTTCAGCAAAGACTAATCCACTCAAATCAGGCGTGGCAGAGCCGGCCGACCAGAACCCAGATTCTAGGATCTTGCTGCCATGTTCTTGCTTCCACAGCTGCAAGGATTCTTCGCGACGCAGTACAACAGACCACCCATAGTTTTCCGCCACGTTATTAACCGGCGAATAGGTTTCCAACTCAACGGTGGTGGTGTTCACTACTGGTGCTGTGAGTCGGTCATTTAGGACCAACCCGGCTACCGGCAACGTGGAAAAGTTCCGCAGCCAATCGGCCACATACATCGACGCGTTCTCCGCATCATCCGCGTCCAGCTCAAGTACGTCATCTTTCCCCGAAAGATGATGCGTGTCGCACAACCAACGCATGGGAGATGGCAGCTGAATGAGTACGGGCTCTCTTTGCGTTTGAGTCAGCGTGTTGGCCAGCGCCCAGACTCGGTCAATGGTTTCCGCATCGGCCAACAACGTCCGCAACGCAAACCCGGTGCGGGACTTGGCGCTCATTTCGAATTGCAGCCGTTTGTCTTCCTGCACCAGCTGAGCGTAGAAGCGGTCCAGGTGCAGCAGCGTGACATCGGGTTTGAGCAGGCTCTGCCCCTGGCCTACAAAATTTGCGTATGCCATGGGATCAGTCCACGGAATATCACGATTCTGCAGAATCACCGTTTGCGAGTAATCAAAGTGGTCAAGGATCAACGTTGCTTGGCCGGTCCGCGGGGCCTTAAGAAGCGCTTCGAGATTCATGTTCTTTGTTCCTTTTCTAAATGACGAACCGTGAAAAATGTGATGGCGCCTTTCGCAGCCGAGAGGCTGCGAAAGGCACCAGAACTACATGTGGGTTAAGACTTGTGCGCTACCGTCTCACCATATTTTTCTTCCAGCTCTCGAACTCGCTGGTCCAACTTTTCAATCTTCAAGACTCGACGGTCCGGAATCATGATCAACGGGATATCAGCCAGCTTGGCCTTCACGCGGGCAGGCTTCTGTCCGCCCCAGTGTGTCGCGAAGACTTCTTCGTCGTTCTCCTGGCCCCAGGAACCGTAGTAGAGCAGATCTGCTGGAGGTTCCTCGGTGACAAACTCCTTGACGAATTCCTTGAACGGCTTTCCGCGGGCGATGCGGTTCTTACGAGCTTCATCACGAGCGGCCTTTGTGCCTTCCACATCAACCACGAAGGTTTCAGGGTTCCACACCACCGCGTACATATTGGTAGCAACCTGTGCCGAAATGCGGTCCAACTGCAGGTCTGTAACAACCGACTCCGGATCACGTTCAAGCACGTCGCCGTAGCCACCACCGGAGCCCTGGGCGATCATGTAAAGCTCACCCTCCTTGGCCACATCAAATTGCAGACCCATGTGCGCACTTTGGTACGAGCCACCCTCGAACGGCTGTTCGTTCATCACGCGTTCGATAGACAAATCGAATTGTGAAGGATCCTTGCGGATGATGTCATAGATGTTGATGCCTTTGACGATGGACAGTGGGTACGCCGGGCAACCATAGCCGCCAAACATTCCGGTGATTGAGGAGAACTTAGAACCGGAAGTCACCGTCATGAAGCCCCAGTTAGGGGTGCCACGGGAAGCAACAATCATTTCGTAGCCCATGCCACCTCGGTACTTTCCGAAGCCCTGGTTGTCTCGCACAAGTCGCTTACTGACCAGCTGCAAGAATGGAACTTCTTCTTCCATAACTTCCTGCTCGGCGATATCGGCCATGGCACAGAATAGTGGTGCCACCGAGTCTTCACCGTCGCGGAAAGCCTTCGCTCCACCGCCCATGCCGTTCAGGTCTGCACAGAGGTTACCCACCTGCTCGCCGTATTGCGTGGTGCCGCCCCAGAGGAAGTCATTGATCTGGTTGAACCATGGAGCGATAACGTTGGAATACTTTTTTGGTGCCGAGAACTGCAGCTTAGCGAAGGCAGTCTGTAGCGCCGAGAAGCCACGGAATGAACCCTGTAGGGATTGTCCTACCGGTGCATCGTATCCGGCATCAACCCAGGTGTGCTCCTCCGAAATAACTTCAATCGGAGACAGCGCACCGGTACTACGTGGCAGGTCTGGCCACCAGTAGGACAGGATCGCCTGGGTCATGAAGGCCTTGGTTGAACCCAGTGGGGAATTGATTGCACGGTTCAGGATTTCCGGACCGGTGCCCGTCAGGTCAACGATGAGACGATCACCCTTGACCGTGATCTTGCACGCGAACTTGATCAGGATGTTTTCCTTGAGAGTGGAATCCATAAACTGATTAAAGGTCACGGTACCGTCTGGAAGATCCTTGATGCGGCGGCGCACCTCGGCCTCAACATTTTCTACGGTCACACGAAGAGCCGCGACGAATGGTTCCTGTCCAACTTCCTCGATCAGGCGGTCAACCGTGTCCAAGACTCGACGCACGGCGCCCATTTTCACCTTGATATCGGCCAGCATCAGCTTCGGGTCACGAGTTGAGTGCTGAAGGAAGGTCAAGAGGTCGCGGCGTAGCTTGCCACCCTCAACAATCTTGATGGGCGAGGCGCGAAGTCCGTCATCAAATGGCGATTCGGATCCCGAGGGCATACCGCCTGGTTCACAAGCACCGTTTTCCCCCTCGTGGACGGTTGCACCGACCCAGGCGATGATCTTTCCTTCACGCATGACCGGCATCAACATCGACTGGTCGGTGTTGTGCACCATGCCAAATCGTGAATCGTTGTGGAAGAATCCGTCACCCGGGTTGATGCCAACCGTAGGATCGTCTTTCCAGTTCTTCATGATGTACCGGATTGGGTGGTGCAAGACGGCCGAGAAGGCGATCACACCACGGTTCGACAGGTAGGTCACGTCACCCTCGGCCGTGTACACAGCCACCGACAGGTCAGCCCATTTGGCGCCAGGGGCAGCGCCCATGCTCTCGCACATTTCAAAGGCTTCATCTAGCGCACCGGCTAGGCGCTTACGAATTCGATCATTCTCGATCGGGTTGATGCCGGCAGCGATACATTCTTCTTCATAGGGAGTACGCGCATGGATCTGGTGCTTTCGCATGATCTCAGGGTCTGGCCCCAAGAACAGCGTGGTCTCATCCATGAACGCGTCGACCCACTCTTGCTCCTGAGCGGAGAGAACCTTGCTCGGTTCTTCGCCAGGGCCGCGGGTGTCGTTGGTTGTAAGCGTCATTGCTCTCAATCTCCTCGAAAGTTTTCTCTGGTGCTTGGTTCTTCGGGGCTGTTAGTTCTTCAGCAGCCAGACTGCACCCTGTGGTGTTGGTTCCAGGCGCCAGCCCGGTTCCACCAGATACGTGGTGCTTTCAGTGGTGACCAGTGCAGGTCCTTGGATAACGTATTTCGCCGAAAGTGCCTCAGCGTCATAAATCGGTGTCTGAACCGCGTCTGGTTCCGAGACGAAATGAACCTTGCGGTGTGCAACTGCGTTCGGCTCGGTACGTGTGCCACCGGATTCCAGCGAATCGAAGTGAACGACGTCGCCTTCGATGAACGAGGCCACACGAACGGTCTGCACTCGCACGCCAGCTTCTGGAGCCTGCGTACCTTCGCCATAACGGTCCCCGAAAATGTCAGCGAACGTTTTGATGAGGTATAGAACGTCTCCAATGCCATCAACCCGGTTGATGTCGAAGGCCACTGCCGTTGTCACCAGCTGGTTGCCGTAACGCATGTCCATCTCCAAGCGGTACTTGACCGCTTCGCGTGGGTAGCCCTGGCGGACGAGGTCCTCGGCACCCTTCTTTTCCAGCTCCTCGATGTAGGCGTTCAGTGCTTCGTACTGGTCGTAGAGTGAGCGATCCAAAGCATCGTAGAGCACAATGTATGCGCTGCGCTCGTGGATGTGGAGCGGCTGCATATTGCCAGCACCCAAGGCGGAGAACACCGATGCAAATGGTGGGAACAAGATTTTGCTGATTCCTGCACTGGCTGCGATACCGCAAGCATGCAGTGGACCGTTGCCGCCGTAGGCGAGCATCGTGTAGTCCTCAACAAGTCCACCGCGGGTGCGCAGTTCCTTCTCGATACCGATGGCCATTTCTTCATCCACGGTGCCCTTGATGACCTTGGCGATCTCTACCGCTTCAAGATCAAGAGCATCCGCAAAAGCTTCCTCGGCCGCGAAAACTGCGCGCTTCCGGTTCAGCGGAATGTAGCCGTTGGCGTAGTTCTCCGGGTCAAGATATCCAAGGATCAAGTCGGCGTCCGTAACGGTTGGACGGAGCCCACCTCGGTCATAACATGCTGGACCAGGATCAGAACCGGCTGACTCGGGACCAATCTTGATGGCTCCGTGAATTCGGTCGTAGGAAGCAATCGAGCCACCGCCGGCACCTAGGGTGTTGAGGTGAATCATTGGAGCCGAGACCATCCAGCGACCAATGGTTGGCTGGAAATCGTAGTGCTTCACTCCACCTTCCGGAACCAACCCGATGTCGAATGACGTGCCGCCCATATCCATGGAGACAACGTTGCCAAGTCCGGTCGTTTCCGACAGGTGCTGCGCACCGCCCACACCGGCAATAGGTCCGGAGTGGATGGTCTGCAAGGCATCGGTGGAGTTTGGCTGCGCCATACCGCCGGAGTTGTGGATGACGAGCATCGGCTTGTCATACCCTGAATCACGCAGGTTACTGGAAAGCTGGTTCAGTGCGTGGAACATCGTCTCATGCAAGAAGGCATCCACCACGGTAGACATTGCTCTGATGTATTCGCCCTTTCGCCCGGAAACCTGGCTTGAGAGCAGCACTGGAATGGAACCCAACTCGTGAGCTGGATATTCTTCAAGAATGATCTCAAGAATCTGCTCTTCGTGACTTGAGTTTTCCGTAGCGTTAGTCAGTGCCACCACAATTGCTTGGGCTCCGTTATCCACCAGCTCACGGACCTGCTGGCGTACATCTTCGTATACCAACGGGACCAGGACCTCGCCCACCGAGTCAACGCGTTCCTTAACCGAACGGACCAGGTGGCGTGGAACCAAAGGATCCGGACGCTGGGCATCTGCCATGTCACCCTGCTTGAGCGGATCCAGTCCTTCACCATAGCCACGGCCTCGTGACAGGTGGATAGTGTCCTCAAAACCGTGAGTTACGAGCACTGCTACTCGCGGGCCCACACCTTCGATAAGGGCATTTGTACCTAGGGTTGTCGCATAACGAACCGAGTCAACCTCGGCGAGAGCTTGCTGCCGGCTAACCCCTGCGCGTTCACAAGCTAGATCCAAGGCTTCGTTGAAGCCAAGGGCAAGGTTGTGGTGAGTGGTCAGTGCTTTTGATTCGACATAAATGTCGTCCCAAACGAAGAAGCAGTCACTGAATGTACCGCCGATATCAACAGAAACACGTTTCATGAGCCTAGTACTCCTTGTTTATCCGGGTTACCGGTGGGAATGTTGGTGGGTGTCACGATTGGAACTCAGATCCGCAACCGCATTTTCGCCTGGGCCGTAGTCAACGACTTCCTCAGGATTGGTGCCACGTTCCTCCCATTGAGCGCGGAGTGAATCGATGTCCCAGATCATGTCGATGGTTGGCGGGTGACCTGGTGGAAGATATTCGGTTTCCATCTGAGTTCCACACTTAGGGCAGCAGTACTCAAGAATTCGACAAAAAGTTGGATCTGGAGAGAACGTGAATTCGTATTTCTCTGGATCAATGATCGGCGGGTGGATCTCTTCGGGATTCCGGTCATAAACCAGAGTTCCTTCTTTGTAGCTACATCGGGCATCTGCCAAGTTATGCCCGCAGGGGCGGCAGACCCACTGCTCAGTTTCGAGATCGATGTACAAGTATTCCGTCATTGGAACTCGCATGGTTTTCCCTATACTTTCTGTAGTCGTCGGCAGATTTCGGGCCGGATCATTTGGTGTCAGTCAGCAACAAGTCACGAGATGACGTGACGTCTAGTTTCCAACCGCTTGGTACGCGCGTCGTGAAGAATGGTCCCTCAACGATGGCCGGCCCTTCGGCGGTAGCCCCTGGCTTCTGGTCTTCTAGGTTGTAAACCGGAACCTGCTCAACCAGGGCTGCGCTGGAGCGCACCGAACGCTGTCCGTTAGCCACGGCCGGCTGTGCCTGCTGGCGTTGTTCGTTTTGTAGTTCCGGATGAGGAAGTTCAAAGACGACCTTCAGCGAGAGAATTACTCGCTGTCCGTCGCTGGCTGCCGGGGAGATGTTTTCGTCGAATTCACTTTCCTTAGCCAGTGATCCATTGGCGTTTTCAACAACGTAGCTCCAGTAGACCTTGCAGTCAGCGATGGCATGTCCTTCCTGGAACATGTCTCGGCTAGCGCGGTCCAACATTTCGGTTCGGAAAACTTCCACTTCGGCATCAACGACGTCGGTGATGTCAGTTTCATAGGTCTGGGAAATATCGGAGAAGCTGATTCCATAAGCAGAGAAAACGGCTGCCAGTCGTGGGATCAGTACCTTGTTCACGCCGGCAACTCGGGCTGCTTGGCAGGCGCTCATCGGTCCACCGCCGCCAAAGGCCGCGACCGTTGTCGTGCCGTTTGGATCAACAACATCGGCAAAGGCCGACGCCATCCTTTCGGCATATGCCTGTTCCATCAGGATCAATGCTTCTTCGAGGCTGACACCTAGTGGCTGGGCGATGGTCGTGTTGATGACTGCTTTGGCGCGCTCGGCGTCAAGCTTCATCTCGCCATTAAGATATGTCGCCGGGTCCAGAACTCCCAAGAGGAGATTGACGTCGGTGATGGTTGCTTGCTGCCCACCGAAGCCGAAGCAAGCAGGGCCAGGCGCGGCACCGACGCTGTCTGGCCCCACGGTGATTTTCCCGTTGTTTACCGCGATGACGGAACTTCCGCCCACGCCCTTGGAATGCACATTGCTCATGGCGTAGGAGATCGGCACACCCTTCACGCTGCCACGGCGATCCGTGGCAATTGCCGAACCGCGCACCGAACCGACGTCAGTTGTTGTGCCACCGACGTCAATCATGAGGACGTGCTCAAGTCCGTAGGCGTCAGCCAGCGCACGGGTACCTTCCAACCCACCACGGGGTCCGGAAGAATACGTCTTCAAGGCAACCGACTTGGCCACGCGGGAAGAAGATCCATCGTTGCGGTAGATCAGCAGTGGGTTTTTGACCTTGTAAGACCGCAAGCGATGCTCGGCACTGTAAAGGAAACGTTCCACCGTCGGGTGCAGGAAGGAGTTAAGAATTCCTGACCAGATACGGCGACTCTGTGAAGTGTCGTTGGTGAACTCCCAAGAGAACAGCACGGGAACTGAACCTAGGAGGTGACGAGGAAAATGCTTGAGCATGGCACGCTTGTAAAGCTGTTCACGCTTCTTTTCGGTGGCCGCCACGACTAGACGTTCAGCGCCGGCGGTGGTCAGTCGATTGATCTCTGCGACAAGTTCGCGACCTAGCTGCGCTTCGTCATCACCACCAGGAAGTATGCCGGTGCGGTTTCCGACAAGGTCTGTAAACATGGTGGTTGATTCTGGGTCAGACTTTAGTTCTGCGAAGAGGTTTGCATCATCCGAGATGAGGCCAATCTTGGGGCCTTTACCCTGCACAAGAGCGTTGGTTCCCTGGGTCGAGGAGTAACGAATATGGCGGGTGGAGTGCAGTAGATCCGTGAGGTTTTGTTCATCGTATACCGTTGCCGAAGCCTTGGTCAGCCCGTCAAAAAGGCACTGTGACAAGTCGGCCGGTGTGGTCAAGGTTTTGGTGAAGGTGAAGTTGGAGCCACTGCCGACGACTATGTCGGTGAGCGTGCCGCCATTATCTATGTTGATCAAACGTTCCATAGGAGCCTCCCAAGGTTGACATGTGACTTAGGTCATATGCGGTTGTGTTTGATCAGTATGTCCCGTCACCTAGGGTGGCTGGCTACTACCCACCTAGGTGGACTGACTTCAAACACGCATGGGTAGTGACACTCCCCCACCCACCTACCCGGGTGGGTGTTTTAGGAGATGAACAACAAACAGGCGTACTGCTAGCTGGATGCAATTACACCCAGCTGGCAGCGCGAAAGACGCCTTTACACAAACAGGATGATCTTCACCAAGGCGTCAGAAAACTTCACCCGGCGCATCAGCCTAGGCAGATCCACCCAATGATTCGGCTGCAGGTTATCACCGTGTGTTCCGAGAGCACCGGTCCCCAAATGCAACTCAGACAATCTCTGACTCAACTGGCCCCTTACATTGGGCGCGTGAGATTTCTGCTTGGCAACAGCAACCGCAGACCAGATCATTGAATGCAGCAAGCAGTAGAGCTCCGGAGAAAACCCGACATCTTTCCAACCTTGGATATATTGCTCCGTGTCATGCCCTCGGTACGTTTGCCCCTCACCTAGAAGAGCGGCGCGTTGGAGATGAGTCACTAGCGGATTGATCTGATCAGTCTTGGACTGGACCTCGGTGTAAGGAAATTCCAGAAGCGCCGCATCCCACCGCAGTTCAAGATCCTGCTCAGCAGATGGCTCTTGTTCGTCAACACGTACTTCAAGCCCATATTTATCAACGGGAACCTTAAGTCGACTGCTCCCCGACTCCACCATTCGACCATTGGGGTGCAGCGAGAATACCGGGTGAATCCGACGCTGCTCTTTTACACCCACCGCTCGGTTCGCATAGAGCTCTTTGTGCCATGCTTTGAACTCGGCGCCGTGCTGGTCATCGTATTTGTAATCAGACATTTATTGCCTTCGCATCTCAGGCGGTACGACGCAGTGACTGAAGGAGGACCCCAGCGTGCATCGTATCCACCGACTTGCCATGGAACTTCTGCTCCAGGCCAGTTCTTCCCCTGGGGCACCCCACTCGATGAAGGAGGGTTGCCGCGCAACTAGCCAGGTACTTCTCGTTGCGACTCTTGAACCTAATAACAAGATATCAAGGGTGACCGACACTTTGGTTGGAGCGGAAACGCAGATTCCGACCGCCTCGACTTCAGCACCTCTAGAGCTCAGAAATAGCGCGCCCTAGCCTAAAGCGCTCGACGCTAAAACCTCAGCCAATTTGATTCCAAACTCACCCCTTAAGCCTCAGCTATGGGAACTCATCACATAGTCACCTGGAGTTGCTGTGACCATCCACCATATAACCACGGCAAAATCGGCGGTAGTGTGATCCACATCCCTTGCAAGTGGGATATGGGTCACACAAAGAAAGCCACATGTACAACACCATGGATATTGCACCTGACACCTTCCAGAGCCTCTGGAATAAAACTGTAGACAAGCACGCTGGTCGACCTTTTCTCATCTTCCGAGAACTGAACGGCGAGCGCACTTCATGGACCTATGCAGAGTTCGATAGCCTCGTCGCGCAGCTAGCCGGAATGATGTCTGCTCATGGTGTTGGTCGAGGCGACGCTGTACACGTTGCCTTGCGCAATTCCCCGGCGTTCATCCTTATCTGGTTAGCTGCAGCTCGAATCGGAGCTTGGATCGTCTCAGTAGATCCTGCGTCTTCGAGCAAAGACATCGGATTGCAGATACGCCGTACGGCCCCCAAACTCGGGTTCTGTGCCACTGAAAGATCCTACATTTACCGGATTGGGGCGGCAGGCCTACTCGAAGACGTCATAGAAGTCAGTGAGACGGCGGCGGACACCATAGATGGATCCGTCTTGCTCGGGAGCCCGATCGCGGCAGTACCTGTCACTCCTACTGAACGACTAGCAGTAATGTTCACTTCCGGTACGACCTCTGCGCCGAAGGGTGTGGTGCTGACGCAAGCGAACTATCTGCATACTTCGACCACCATGTCTGATGTCATCTCGTTGGAAAGCCAAGACCGTTGGTTTGTCACTCTGCCGTTATTCCATGCAAATGCGCAGTTTTACTGCTTCGGCCCCGCAATCGCAGCAGGTGCCAGCGTCGGGTTGACTGCTTCGTTCTCCGCTTCCGGATGGTTTAGTCAGGCCGCTGAACTGAATGTCACCCATGCCAGCTTGTTTGCTGCGCCGATCCGAATGATTTTGGCACGCCGCCCGCACGATGCACCCACATTAACTTTGAAACATCTCTGGTTCGCCCAGAGCCTCGGCGAGGAGCACTACCGTGAGTTCGCGGGTCATATTGGAGTAGCACCACGGCAGTTATACGGGTTGACCGAGACCACTGCAATCGTCACCGGCGACTTGAGTGATGCTCCGACCCACGATGTCATTGGCACACGAGCGCTCGGCCGAAACATGAAGCTAGTGGACCCAGCAACCGGGCAGACATCCGGACCGGGCGAAGTCGGAGTCATCACGGTTGGTGGTGTCCGCGGCGTGGACCTCTTCGATTGTTATTTAGATGACCCACTCAAAACTGCGGAGTCATTTACCCAATCCGAGGGGCAGGTCTGGTTTAGCACCGGCGATCTCGCACGGTGTGATGACAGCGGAAACTTCAGGTTCGTTGGTCGCATCGACGACGTCATTAAAGTCGCAGGGGAAAATGTCAGCCTGACGGAAATCGAAGCAGCACTAGCTCAAGCACCAGGCATTCTCGAAGTTGCTGTGCTTCCGCGGCCAGATCCCATCAGAGATCAGGTACCTGTGGCCTTCGTGGTGCCACGCGATGCGGCACATCCACCGCTCATATCTGAGCTCGAGCTATGGGCCGTGGAGAATCTTGCCCCGCAAAGCCGACCACGGGAATGGACCATTATCACGGAACTACCCCGGACCAGTGTCGGTAAAATCCGTCGCTTCAAGCTCAACAACGCACCCGAAAGCGCGAAGATGACCCCGGAATTACAGCCCGAGGGGGTCTCAAAATGAGCTTCGAAATTGAATTGCTCAAAGCTTTAGCGGCAGGAGCCACAGCCAATGAGCTCCGCGCGCTATCTCTCGGAAAAAGCGCTGCTGATTCCTTCGATTCTTCTTCATCCCTGACTCACGCGCTCCAAGTACGTCAGAACCTTGATGATCTCGCCGAACGCGAACGGAATCTGGTTCAGCTAGCCGACTCCGTGCGTGAACTCGCCGGCCTCGATGCGATGGACAGCGTCTTGTTGTCCATCGTCTCGCGCAGTCGGCGGTTGCTCATGACGGATGTGGCCTACTTCCTCGCATTCGATCAGGACACGGGCGCGTCTCGCATGATGGTCTCGGAAGGGATTCTCAGCGATGCGTTTGCCAACCTGCAGGTACCCCGCAACGAAGGCATCTCAGGTCTGGTCGCAGAATCGCGCAAGCCAAGTTGGACCGCAGACTACCTTGTTGATGCCCGCTATCAGCATAACCAAGGGATCGACTCAGCCACCGTCGAAGAAGGACTACGCGCCATCCTCGGCGTGCCCGTCCTTCGAGCTGGACGAGTGGTTGGACTACTACTGGCTGCGGACCGCAGACCCCACGATTTCCTCCCTCAAGATGTCGAGTTGCTTTTCTCCCTCGCCCAACATGCCGGGGTCCTCATCGAAAATGCAACCGTGCATCAAGCCGGGCTGCAAACGGTAGAGCGGCTTGAAGAGGCCGTGCAATCGCTGCGTTCCAGTGAAGCGGCCACCGCCACCATCATGGATTTCCAAGATCGGCTTTTCGCGCTGTTGATGACCAAAGGGTCCGTTAGTGATCTTGCCAAGCTGGTCCGGGAGACTTTGGGCGGGACAGTCATCGTCGGGGACGATGAAGGGCGGCTTATGGCCCGTGCGGGAGGTTCGGATACACCCATCGAGGAAGACTTCGGGTGGACGATCGAACGAATCGGGATCGATACTGCACCACTGGGGTTCGTCGCCCATCTGGAGGATGCGGCACAGGCGCCGGTAGGCACAACCAATCAAGGACAAATCCTGTCCCGCGCTGCAACAGTAGCTGCTTTGCTGGTGTCAAAATTGCAAGCAGATCAGAGCACTGTGCACGAGCGAAGCGTTGAATTGGTCGGCGAATTATTGCGCAACCCATTGTCAGATCGTGTGCCCTTGCTGCAATCCGGTCTTCCCGTGGATATCCATTCGCTGGGCACGGTATTGATGGCTCAGACACCGGTCAAGTCGCAACTGGTGCGCAGCGCCCAGCAGCGCGCCAACCGTGATGGGGGTTTGGCCGTGCCCTACCGGGATGCAGTGCTGCTGTGGCTACCGACTCAGGAACCACGCCAAGCTGCCCGGAAAGTGGCGAAGGCGTTGACCGATCTGGTCAGAGCCCCGGTGACGGTAGGCGGAGCCAGCTTGCTTGATGGCCCTGGCAGTCTCGCAGCTGCGTCCAAAGAGGCCTTTCATACGCTGCGGGCGCTGTTGGCTTTAGGCCATGAAGGCACCGGTGCAAGTAGCTCGGATGTGGCGCCGTTTCCGGCGATCATGGCCAACAATACGCCGGCCGAGTTGCAGAGCTTCGTCCGCGAAGCGCTGGGCTCACTACTCGATTACGACACACACCACGGCACGGAATTGGTCGCTACCTTGGACCAGGTCTACGCCAGCGGTTCAAATGCAACCGTTGCCGCAGATGCCCTCTTTGTGCACACCAATACGGTCCATCAACGCTTGGCCCGGATTGACCAGATCACGGCCGAAAGTTGGCGCGATGGCAACGTCGCCATGCGCCGCCAGCTTGCACTGAAAATCCGGGAGCTCATGGAGCATCACATGGACCGTGACGCCTCCGTAACTCCCATCTCCCCAGCCAAAGGAAAAACATCATGAACACTCAAAACCCTTCGTCGACAACGGTGTCGGCAACCCGACGCCGCCGGGCATTCATAGGTGCGACTGTTGGGCACCTCATTGAGTGGTATGACTACGGGATCTATGGTTTCTTGGCCGTGTTCATTGGTAACGCTTTCTTCGACGCATCAAATCCTGCGACCAGCTTGCTCAGCAGCTTCGCAGTCTTTGCCTTGAGTTTCTTTATCCGGCCACTGGGCGGAATCTTCTTTGGCCCGCTGGGCGACAGAATTGGCCGCAAGAAAACACTGTTGGTTGTCCTCATCCTGATGGCCGGGTCCACCTTCGCCATCGGGTTGTTGCCGACTCATGCGGCAATCGGCATGGCCGCTCCGATCTTGTTGATTTTGGTCCGTTGCATCCAGGGCTTCTCAGCGGGAGGCGAAATTGGCACCATCACCAGCTTCATCGCTGAATACGCAGGTCCTGGCCGACGCGGCTATTCAACGAGCTGGCTCATGGTCACGGCGGTTCTCGGACTAGTCCTCGGCGGGTTAGTTGCCAACGGTATGATCTTCATTCTGGGCGCTGAAGCTATGGCTGCTGGTGGTTGGCGAATTCCTTTTCTTGTCGCTGGTCCTTTGGGTCTGATTGCTATGTACATCCGTCTCAAGCTAGAAGACAGCCCCGAATTCCAAGCCCTGCAGGCTGCGGGTGAAACCTCCAAGGCACCACTGCGCGAAGTTTTCCAGTGGAAGCGCGCCATGGGCATCGTATTCTTTGTCATCACTCTGCACAGCTCGCTTTTCTACCTAGTACTCACTTACGCATCGACCTTCATGTCCAAGACGCTTGGCTTCGATAGCGGTACCACGTTGCTTTACGTCTTCCTAGCCAGTGTTCTGTCTGCCGTAGTCATGCCTTTTGGTGGAATGTTCACTGACAAATACGGACGGCGGAACTTCCTGCTCGTCGTAGGAATCGCGGCAACCGCTGCGCTCTATTGGTTCTTCTCAGCAGCGGCCTCCGCTACACCGCAAACCTTTATCTACCCATTGCTGGCAGTCGCATTGCTCTTCGGTCTATACGCTTCATCCACGTACGCCATGATGTCGGAGCTTCTGCCCACCCGCATCCGCTCTACGGGTATCGCACTGGCCTACAACATTCCCGTCGCAGTTTTCGGTGGCAGCGCACCTCTGATTGCTACGTGGCTGATCACCAGCACCGGTGATATTAGCTCACCATGGTATTTCTTCGTGGGAACGGGCGTCGCTTCTCTGATTGCGCTGGTAGTTCTACGGAAGTCCGACTTTGACCGCAGCCTCACAGCATCAAATCCCGCTGCGGTTGCACCGGCGCTCGTGGAAAACCCCGAGCACACTGTGTGACACGGCCTGAGGTCTAAAGAAGTCATCCATTATCCGTACTAAGGGAAAGCACAACGCATGAGCATCAAAGAGCAATTCGGAAAAGACATCTTGCTCACCGGATGGGGGCACTCGCAATTCGGGAAAATGTCCGAGGACACCCTCGAATCATTGATTGTCCAGGTTGCGTCGGAAGCGATTTCGAATTCTGGGCTAGAAGCCGAGCAAATAGACGAGATCTATTTGGGGCAGTTCAATTCAGGCCTCACGCCGTTAGCATTTACCTCTTCCTTGGCCCTGCAAACAGATCCTGCTTTAGCCAATGTTCCTGCCACCAGGGTGGAAAACGCTTGTGCTTCGGGATCAGCGGCATTCCAACAGGGTGCTAAATCCTTGTTGGCCGGAACTTCCCGGAACGTGTTGGTGATCGGCGCCGAAAAAATGACCCACGCCTCGGCAAAGCAAGTAGGCTCTGCGTTACTGGGCGCGGATTATGAAATGGCCGGACGCGAATCAAGTTCCGGCTTCGCTGGACTGTTCGCTGATGTGGCAAAGCACTACGCCACGCGGTACGGCGATATCGGCGATGTTCTGGGCTCCATTGCAGCTAAGAACCACCGGAACGGCGTGGACAATCCATATGCTCAGCTGCGCAAGGACCTAGGGGAAGAATTCTGCCGGACTGTGTCCGAGAAGAATCCGCTAGTTGCCGATCCACTGCGGCGAACGGATTGCTCACCAGTTTCGGACGGGGCTGCCGCGGTTGTCCTTTCGACAGAGTCCCAGTTCCGGGGGGCGGCGACTGACCCCGTCCGATTGGCAGGCTTTGGGCAGGCAAATGATTTCCTCCCCTCTGACCGTCGGGATCCCACCGAGTTTGCTGCCACTCGTATCTCGTTCGAACGAGCATTTGCCATGGCTGGGGTCAGGCTCTCCGATATGGACTTCGCCGAGGTACACGATTGTTTCACTATCGCGGAGCTTCTCATGTACGAAGTCATGGGATTGACGGCGCCGGGCGAGGGACGGGTAGCTATCGAAGAAGGATGGGTCTATAAGGGAGGCAAGCTCCCCATCAATATTTCCGGCGGACTTAAAGCCAAAGGCCACCCTGTCGGAGCCACGGGAGTTTCACAGCACGTTATCTCTGCCATGCAACTTACTGGCACGGCAGGAGCCATGCAGTTGGACGCAACCCGGCGGGCAGCTGTGCAAAACATGGGCGGCGTGGGCATCGCTAATTATGTGAGCGTGCTTGAAGCCATCTAGCCTGAACTAACCCAAGATCTTTTGCCCCGAAACCGCTCGGTTCCGGGGCAAAAGTTTCTGCTTTCTTGTGTACTAATTTGAGCGGCATATTTGTTAGTCGTCTCAGACGCATCTGCACGGTGGAAAACACACAGGCAAAAACGTTCTTGAACTGCATCATGCAAGATACAGGAAGCATGCCATGCAACTAGCCCAATACTTCTCGCTTCGATTCTTGAACTCCAAAATAAAGACGTTAGAACCACCTGGTCAGCTGAAGTAGAGCCAGTCAAGTTACTGAAATAGTTCTCCCATAATGCGCTGACCTGTTGATAGGCTCTGGCCATGGAACCTGAATTGAACTCGTTTATTGACGCATTCACTCGTTTGATCCAGCTGGCCGAGCAAAATCGTCCAGCCCCGGTGGGACGCTTACTGCGAACAGCACTCGAAGAACATTTAGGAACCGCGCCAGGTGCGCTTCCACTAATCGTTGAAAACTTTGGACCGCACCGCTTGGCGGATGCCAACATTGCGCTCGATGCGATGGTCGCTGCTGATAGTAATTCCGCACTGATCGGTGTGAGCGGACAGCAACGACACCACATGGATATCTCAGATCTTTTGGATCGAAATGGCGAACTGGGCATTATCGGCGAACCGGAATACACGTCCCTCGCCGTTGGACCCTACGAGCAGAAACGCTTCCTTGGCTCTGGCATACACCTATTCAAGTTCCGTGGAACTCCCCTGGCTGTATATCTACGCCAAGCCAACCCAGAGTACGGTCGCGCCGAGGCACGATTAGAAATCCTCAGTCCAGATGCGCAAACAAGCGATGACTTCTTAGCCGAGTTCCGCGAGGGTATGCGCAAGTCTAGTATCTTCCGTGGACACGTGATCTCTTTCAAAACTAGTGATTACGCGGAATCAACCGGTGGAGTGACTTTCCATCGGCGCGAAGCCATGTCATCGGAGGCGCTAGTTCTCCCCGACGGCATCCGGTCTCGGATTGAAAAACAGGTCCTAGGCGTAGGAGCCCACCGCGAAGTACTCGCGGCCCACGGCGCACACCTCAAGCGTGGCGTGCTGCTTTACGGCCCTCCGGGAACTGGAAAGACCCATACGGTTCGCTACCTCTCAGCGGCAGCTACCGACCATACGATCATCTTGCTTAACGGCAATACGTTGCCATTGGTCTCGCACGCTTCAGCGATGGCTCGTGCCTTGCAACCGGCCATCGTCGTGTTGGAAGATTGCGATTTGATCGCCGGAGACCGTAGTTTTGGGCATGGTCCCCAGCCGTTACTTTTTGAAGTCCTTGATGCCATGGACGGACTGGAAACAGATGCAGATGTCACGTTCCTCTTGACGACCAACAGTGTGGAATCCTTGGAACGTGCGCTGGTGCAACGCCCCGGACGAATTGATCTAGCCTTGGAAATACCTCGACCAGATATCGACGGACGCAAGGCACTCATTGCACTCTACGGTGCCAAGCTCAGCCTCAAGCCTGGAACTATCGATACGGTTGCTGAGATCATTGAAGGCACTACCGCCTCGTTCACTCGCGAGCTAGTACGGCGGACGATTTTGACGGCTGCCATTGCCGGCGAAACACCACAAGACTCTCATCTCATAATCGCGGCAGAAGAACTCATGAGCGACGCAGCAGTACTAACGCGTAGTTTCCTCGGCGGCACCGAGAATCCCGAGTTCGACGAGGACTTTGGCGATGAAGAAGGTGGAAGTTCCTTTGGCTGGGTTGAATACGGCGGGAGCTACGGCCCTTCGGCATCCTTCGGCGGCGGAGGCGCGTCGAATTTCACGGATTACCAGCGGGATCCCTCAGACGACGACTAATTATTAACGACGCCCGAACTAAACCGCACCAGAACCCTACGTTAGACGAGCCACGCTTCGACGAGACGCTCGTGGAGCAGAACCATCAGAGAATAGTTCGGGCGAAGAATCGCGAATTTGCTTAATGTCCTTAAAGACACCGCGCAGATGAGCACGCAACGACGCGTCTGCACCACCCATGTTCCCGTCGCGCAGCGCCTCGACCACCGCGCTATGCTCCTCAATCAACGCGGCAATATGCCCAACGTCGATCAAGCTCAGTCTCCGCGCCCTATCAAGATGGGCCTTGGCCGAATTCACCGCGTTCCATGCGGCCCCGTGCCCCGAAAGCTGCAACAGCTCTCGGTGGAATTCTTCATCCAGCAGGAAGAAGCGCTCAACATCGCCGGAAGCTTCTGCTTCTCGTTGGGCCTGTAAGTTTTCGCGCAAGCCATCCGCTGCATCGCGGTCAATGACGATATCCGCTAACGAAGCACACTCGATCGCTTCACGGATGAATTGAGCTTGACCGACTCGTTCGATATCCACCAGAGAAACAAACGAACCAATCTGTGGAAATACCTGGATCAGCCCTTCTTCGCGCAGAAGAATCAGTGCTTCCCGAACCGGGGTACGGCTCACCCCTAACTCAAGTGCGAGCTCATTCTCAGATACTGCTTCGCCAGGCGAGAGCTCTAGTGAAATGATGCGACGACGAATAACGTCGAGGGTTCTGTCACGCACCGAAAGGCGGAGACCCACGTTGGATTCAGGGTTCTTAATAGCCACCTTCTCAGTCTAGACCACATTGACAGACTAGAATGGTAGTGCTTGTATGGTAGTTACAAACGTGAGCCCGGCCACCATTTTGGGCGCGTCGCGTTTAACGAATCTTTCATTCTCACCAATGCACGATTTCATCACCGCCAAAGGAGCCCCTGATGAGCGACGCATAGCGTCGCCGACACACGATGCAAAGAAGGCCCGCAAGACAGCGGGTGCTTCCTTCATTGGAACGATGGCCGAGTACTACGACTTTTTCATTTATGGAACCGCGTCGGCTCTCGTTTTTAACAAAATCTTCTTCCCAGACATCGACCCTGTGCTTGGCACTTTGGCGGCGTTCTCCACCTATGCTGTGGGATTCTTCGCCAGGCCACTCGGCGGTCTTGTATGGGGTCACATCGGCGACAAGATCGGCCGAAAAAAGCGTTGATCTGGACGCTTCTCATCACCGGGCTTGGCACATTTGCCATCGGGCTCATGCCGACCTACGAAACCATTGGCATTTGGGCCGCTGTAATCCTCGTATTCGTCCGGCTGCTGCAAGGCTTCGGAGTTGGCGGCGAACAGGGCGGCGCAGTCTTGATGACTGCAGAAGCAGCTCCCCCACATCAGCGAGGCTTCTACGCAAGCTTAGTGAACCTAGGTTCACCGGCTGCTTACCTAATACCTTCTGCGCTTTTTGCGTTCCTGACAACACAGCTATCAGACGAAGCATTCTTAGCTTGGGGTTGGCGGGTACCGTTCCTGCTGAGCATCTTCGTGGTCTTCATCGGCCTTTACATTCGACTTCGTGTTGATGAATCAGACACTTTCAAAGCGGTCAAAGAAAACGCTGTTGCTCAGCAGGCACCCATGAAGCTGGTCTTTAAACACAGCCGCAAGGAAATATTCTTGGGAATGGGATCCAAGTTTGTTGAAGCTGCGGTGTTCCCGTTCTACACGGTGTTCTTGGTGGCGTACTCCAACATCCTAGAAAATGATTCTTCCTTTGTCCTCAAGGCCATCATGATTGCGATTGTGTGTGAACTTGTGATGATTCCGGTCTGGGGTTGGCTGACCGACAAGGTTGGACGCAAAAAGATCTTCCTTGGCGCGGCAATTCTTAACCTGGTTCTCATCTGGCCAGCGTTCGCGGCAATTCAGAGTGGGAACATGTTCCCCATCGTTGCGATTCTTATCGCCGGTCTCGCCTTAGGCCATGCCGGAACTTACGCTCCACAGGCGTCCTACTATCCAGAGCTGTTCCCAATCCGAGGCCGTTACACCGGCGTCTCGATCGTATGGCAGTTCGGTGCCATGATCGCCAGTGGTCCGTTCACCGTGATCGCGACCGCCTTACTTGTTGCCGGCGGTGGTTCAATCACCGGCGTGGCCATCTATGTATCGGCACTGATTTTGGTCAGCGTCATCTGTCTCTTCTTCCTTCCAGAAACGGCTCCAGGTCAACTGGGCGGTAAGGAATACGCAGAATGGACAATCCCCACCGATTCCGATGCTGAGCAGCATAACTCACTCAGCGCTAAGTCCCTGAAGTAAGAGGAACAACCTTTGAAAATCACCGATGCACGAGTAGTTATCTCCTCCCCCGGACGTAATTACGTGACTCTTGTTATCGAAACCGAAGACGGAATTACCGGCATCGGTGATGCAACGCTTAACGGACGAGAACTATCCGTCGCGTCCTATCTTTCCGAGCATCTTTGCCCGTTACTGATAGGACGCGACGCTCGTCGAATTGAAGACACTTGGCAGTACTTCTACAAGGGCGCCTACTGGCGCCGCGGTCCGGTAACGATGACTGCCATTGCAGCTATCGACGTTGCACTGTGGGATATTAAAGGCAAAACCGCTGGCATGCCGGTCTACGAACTCCTCGGCGGCGCGGCACGTGACGGCGTGATGGTTTACGGTCATGCCAGCGGTGGAACCCTAGACGAGCTCAGTGCCGACTTCCAACATCATCTAGATCTTGGATACAAGGCAATTAGGGCTCAAGCTTCAGTACCGGGGTTGGAAAAGACCTATGGAATTGCCCCTATTGATGGCAAGCTTTACGAGCCTGCCAGCGGAAACGTTCCTCAAGAAGACTCTTGGGAAACCACTGCTTATCTAGACTTTGCTCCCAAAATGATGAAGCATCTTCGAGACCAGTTCGGCTTCGGCACACATATTTTGCATGACGTTCACCATCGCCTCACCCCCATCGAAGCCGGCGCTTTGGGCGCCTCACTCGAACCCTACCGGCCTTTCTGGATTGAAGATCCGACTCCGGCCGAGGACCAGTCCGCTTTCCGTCTGATTCGTCAGCACACCACTACTCCGATTGCTGTGGGTGAAGTCTTCAACTCGATTTGGGACTGCCAACAATTGATTACCGAGCGTTTAATTGACTATGTCAGAGCGTCGGTTTCGCACGCGGGCGGCATTACTCACCTTCGCAGGATTTTCTCACTCGCAGACCTCTATGGCGTACGGTCTGGTTCGCACGGAGCCGGAGATCTCTCGCCGGTTTCCTTTGCTGCGGCCCTGAACGTTGACCTGAGCATTCCGAACTTTGGAATACAGGAATACATGGGTCACCGTGATCCTGCCAATGAGATCTTCAAAACCTCATACACGTTCAACGATGGATACATGCATCCCGGCAATAACCCTGGCCTGGGTGTGGAATTTGATGAAGAGGCCGCGGCGAAGTACCCATACGATCCGAAATACCTTCCGGTGAATCGACGCCTCGACGGCTCGATGCATGACTGGTAAAAAGCAGAATACTGAGGAGCTGAGAGCCCAAGTTGATATGAAAAACGTCCAAGAATCTACAGATCCCGTTTTGCCTAGGCTCAGCGTCGCCACGCTAAAAAGCAATAATGCTGAACCTCGGATCCCCAGGGAATCGCTGAAGCCCGGCATTGTTCATTTGGGGTTCGGGGCCTTCGCCCGCGCGCATACTGCGGTTTACACCGAACGAGCCATGCTCGCTTCCGGCGACTTCTCTTGGGGAATTATCGCCGTTACTCAGCGTTCGAATACCGTGATCAATCAGTTGCGCCCGCAGGACTGTCTCTACACGGTGGTGGAACGAGGTGAAAAAGCAGCGAGTCCGTATGTCATTTCTGGTATTAGTGACACGGTCTCGGGTATAGACCAGCCTATGCAGGTGGTCAACTGGATTGCGGCAGAATCGATCAAGGTCGTCACTCTTACCGTGACCGAAAAAGGGTATCGAATCGCGCCAAACACCGGCTCGCTCAACTTCTTAGATCCTCAAATCCAAGCGGACCTGTCCGGCAATGCTCCTCGAACGGCGATTGGCCAAATCGTTCGAGGTCTACAGAAGCGGATGAATTCCCATGGGCGGCCGATCACTGTAGTTTCTTGTGACAACCTTCCGAATAATGGAGCGTTAACGCAGCGATTAGTCCTCGATTTTGTTTCCGGGTTACCGCGCGCTACAGGCGAAAAGCTGGCCTCGTGGATCCAAGACAACGTAGCTTTCCCAAACACCATGGTGGACCGCATGGTCCCAGCAACTACGAGTGCTGATATCGAAGAGCTGGCTCTTGAAACTGGCGCACAAGATTTGGCTGCTGTTGTTGCTGAACCATTCATACAGTGGGTCATCGAGGATCATTTTGCTGCTGCACGGCCACCTTGGAAATCGGTTGGTGCCGTCTTTAGCAACGAGGTTGAGCTGTGGGAAGCGGCCAAGCTTAGATTGCTCAATGCGGGGCACAGCATGCTGGCGTATCTGGGGCTAGGCGCAGGTCTCCCTACGATTGCCGAGGCCTGCAACACCGAATCATTTAATTCAGCATGCAGATCAATGATGCTGGAGGACGTCATTCCGACTTTGAGGCTTCCTGCAGGCCTCAACGCAGATGTCTACTGCGAGCAAATCCTGTCCCGCTTTGCCAACTCTGCGTTGGGCCACACCACTGCGAAAGTTGGCAGCGACGGATCGCAGAAGCTTGGCCCCCGACTCTTAACCACGATTCGAAGTGCACGCGCTTGCGGTGAGAAGCCAGTCTGGGCAACTTTAGCGATTGCGGCCTGGGCAAACCATGTTCTTTCAACGGAGCCGGGAAAACTTGATGACCCACTGGGCAACGAGTTACAAGACTTAGTTGCCGGCACACAGTCAAAAGAACAGGCTGTTGCACGGCTTTTGGGCTACGAGAAGATCTTTGATCAAAAATTAGGAACAGACAAGTGGTTCGTTGAATCAGTCCAAGATCATTTCTTGCAGTTATCCGAACATCAACCGTACGAATTGCGTAGGATCTAGCTTGATCTGATGTTGGCAGCATGACAGAGTGCCGAAAGTATTAGACGAATATACAGAGACTCTTCGGCGAACGGCAGGGGCGGCATAGCCCAGCAGCGACGACTATGTCCGGCCGAGGTCTCAGTGGCCGAGTTGAATCGCTTCTTGGCCACATGAAAAACTCCTCAAAAGTTGTCCTGACTTTACAGTCCAACTTTTAAGGAGCAATTCAATTCGGACTTTTCTGGTACGACTTTGAAGTCTTAGTGACTAGTTCTGCCAGAAAGGGTAATCCGTGTAGCCCTGGGGACCTTCGGTGTAGAAGGTCGCAAAATCTGGTTCATTCAGCGGTAGCTGTTCCTTCCAGCGGCGCACCAGGTCCGGGTTGGCGATCGCAGGGCGTCCCACCACTACGGCTTCGCCCCAACCTTCGGAAGCCACGCGCGCAGCTTCCTCATAGGTGGTGATTTCCGCGAAGCCGGTGTTCAGCAGCACCGGTCCGCCGAAGGACTTGCGCAGTGACTGGACCAGCTCGCCGGCTGGATCATGGTGCAGGATACTCAGGTTGGCCAATGACAGTGGCGCGATGCCTTCCAGCAATGCGGTGTAGGTTGCGGTTAGGTCCTCGCGGTCGTTTTCAATCACGCCCTGGATATTGTGCTCTGGGGAAATGCGCAGGGCGGTCTTGCCAGCGCCAATGGCGTTGGCTACTGCGGTCACTACCTCGATGACAAAGCGTGCCCGGTTCTCTGGCGAGCCGCCGTAGGTATCGGCCCGGGTGTTGGAGGTCGGTGCCAGGAACTCGTGCAGCAGGTAGCCGTTGGCGCCGTGCAGCTCCACGCCGTCGAATCCGGCGGCAATGGCGTTGCGCGAACCGGTGACGAATTCCTCAATGATCCTTGGGAGTTCTTCGGTGGCCAGCGCGTGGGGAACCGGGTACGACTGCTTTCCGGTGTAGGTGCGCGACTCGCCTTCAAGGGCAATGGCGCTTGGCGCCTCGACGTAGTCAACACCGGTGGTGTCCGGGTGGGTAACACGTCCAGCGTGCATAACCTGGGCCACGATGAGGCCGCCTTCGGCATGTACCGCGTCGGTGACTTTCTTCCAGCCGGCAATCTGCTCCTCGGTGACCAGACCCGGTTGGCGGATGAAGCCTTGGCCGGCAAAGCTCGGGTAGGTGCCCTCGCTGACGATCAGGCCTAGGGATGCGCGCTGGCGGTAGTACTCGACTACGTCGGCGTTGGGCACGCCATCCTTGCCCGAACGGGAACGGGTGAGCGGTGCCATGACCAAGCGGTTGGACAGCTTGAGGTCGCCGAGCGCAAGAGGGGAAAACAGATCCATGAGATGGGACTCCTGAAGTGGAAATTGTAGTTGCACAGCGTAACTACCCTCGCTAGCAACTTATTCCTCTCCGGCGCCGAATATGAGCTGGCTAACGGCTTCAAATTCTTGAAAATATGCGGCACCAATTGGCTGGACTCGTATGTTCACGCGCACGCTCTGGGTCGCATATTCCGCTGCGGCGATCTTGCTCAGTCACTATCCCTGCATCTGATGCACACGATCCGCCCTGAGTAACATGAACCGCTCATCATGGGAGGAGAACATTACCGCTCCCCCGCGCTCGAGTACCGAATCGATCGCCTCATGCAAGTAGTGAAGTCCGGCCGAATCCAATGCCTCGGTTGGTTCATCAAGGAGGAGCAACTGCGGTTCGCGCACCAGCACGGTGGCCAAGGCAACGAGCCGGCGGGCCGAAGCTGGCAGTTCATAAGGGTGGGCCTCGGCATAAGATTCCAGACCCAGTTGCGCAAGTACCAACGGCACCCGGGCGCGTTGGATGCTCTTCTTGGGCAGGCCAAAGGCGACTTCCCGGGCTACGGTACGTTCGAAGAGCTGGTCCGATGGATTCTGCAGGAGCATCCCAGCATCCCCTGCCACCCGCACTTTTCCGGCAGTTGGCTTGATTAGCCCTGCGGCGGCTTTGAGCAGCGTGGTCTTGCCCGTGCCGTTGGCGCCAGCCAGCCCCACGCATTCTCCGGAACGGACTTCGAGGTCAAGGTCGGAGATGACCGGGGCACTGGCGGCTATGTATCCAAGTTGCACGCCAGCAAAAGCCAGCAGGGGCTTTGCGGATGCTGCTGCGATGGATGATCCTCTTGGGTTGGAAAGCAACGTAGCAGTTCCAGCGCCTACAGTTGCAGGCCGCAAAGTTCCTTCCGCCAAGTTCCACAGAGTATCCGCTTCGGCTTCCCATGCTTCTGTTGCCCGGCTCAGCACCACAAGCGCCGTGCCTTCGGCGCGCAACCTGGTGATCATCGCGGCCACGGCCTGAGTTGCCTTGGAATCCAATCCAGCCAGCGGCTCGTCGAGCACAATGATGGACGGTCTCGCTGCAGCCAATGCGGCCAGTGCGACCAGGCGTTCTTGGCCTCCTGAAAGCTTGGCGGGATCGCGTTCCAGCAGATGTTCCATGGACAGCCGGGTGGATAGCTCGGTGATGAGCTCTGTCATCTCTTCGCGGGGCATACCTTCGTTCTCCCGCGCGAAGACCAACTCTTCGGCAACCGTCTGGCGAATTCCCGAAAGGTAGAGGCTGGCATCTTGGGGCAGCAATCCCACATGCTTGGCCCAGCCGGCTACATCGATTCGCGGCGAATGCTCTGGAGAATAATCGATCTGCTGCCCCATCAGGGTGACCGTTCCCTCGCACCGGTCTGCTCCCTGCCGTGGAAGCATGCCAGCAAGCACCCCGCCCAGCGTGGACTTCCCGGATCCCGAATCCCCTGCAATAACAGTCAGGGACCCCGGGGAGAATTCCATCTCGATCTCGCGCAAGGTATCGGAGTGCGACTCGGAGTAGCGGAAGCTTTCCAGCCTGAGGTACATCGCCGCCGTGGTTCCGGCGTGTGCACGAT
>SMEN01000103.1_pt1 | contig 29148 bp, 28 predicted proteins | sample 2456271 | NCBI WGS metagenome assembly SMEN01 (sample SAMN10132593, study PRJNA489261) | soil metagenome | isolation source: day1 control-loamy sand soil ammended with raw manure from dairy cow... | place: USA | collected 2015-04-01 | reverse complement strand
ACACCTAATATGACTCCCGGAGAAATTGTCTCCGAACTGGACAAGCATATCGTTGGCCAGGGCAAGGCCAAGCGCTCTGTGGCCGTGGCCCTGCGCAATCGCTGGCGCCGCCAGCAGGTTGCCGAGCCCCTGCGCAGCGAGATCGTCCCCAAGAACATTTTGATGATTGGACCCACCGGCGTCGGTAAAACCGAAATTGCCCGTCGTCTGGCCAAGCTGGCCAATGCGCCTTTCATCAAAGTTGAAGCCACCAAGTTCACCGAAGTGGGCTATGTGGGCCGCGACGTAGAAACCATCATCCGCGATCTGGTGGATATTTCGGTCAAGCAAACCCGCGAAATCGAAATGCGCCGTGTGCGCACCCAGGCCGAGGAAGCCGCTGAAGACCGCATCCTGGATGTGCTGGTGCCACCCTCGCGTGATGCTCACGGTCAACCTCAGCGCGAAGACAACTCTGCTCGCCAGGTTTTCCGCAAGCGCCTGCGCGAAGGCAAGCTGGACGATTCCGAGATCGAAATCGAGATGACACAAGCCATGCCTCGCATGGAAATCATGGCCCCTCCCGGCATGGAAGAGATGACCGAGCAATTGCGCGGCATGTTCTCTGGCCTGGGCCAGGAAAAAACCAAGGCTCGCAAGCTGACGGTCAAAGAAGCCTTCAAGCAATTGACCGAAGAAGAAGCGGCCCGCCGTGTGAACGAAGATGATCTGCGTACCGCTGCGGTCGCCAATGCTGAACAAAACGGTATTGTCTTTCTGGACGAGATCGACAAGATTACAGCGCGTGGCGAAAGCCAAGGCAGCGGTGGCGATGTCTCCCGTCAAGGCGTACAGCGCGACCTCCTGCCTTTAGTGGAAGGAACCAGCGTCACAACAAAATACGGTGTTGTGCGCACGGACCACATTCTGTTTATTGCCTCTGGCGCGTTTCATCTGTCCCGCCCGTCGGATCTGATTCCCGAACTGCAAGGCCGTTTCCCTATCCGCGTGGAACTGGAATCGCTGAGCGCTCAGGATTTTGTACAGATTCTTTCGGCCACGGACGCCTCCTTGACCAAGCAATACGCTGCTTTGTTGAATACCGAAGAGGTACAACTGGACTTCCGTCCTGATGGTATCCAGCGTCTGGCTGAGCTGGCCTTTGAGGTCAACGAGCGCACTGAAAACATTGGTGCTCGTCGCTTGTACACCGTGATGGAAAAGTTGCTGGAGGACTTGTCCTACAGCGCTGGCAGTCACGGTGAGCAAAGCGTCGTCATCGATGCGGACTACGTGAACAAGCAGCTGCAGGAAACCGCAGCCAGCCAGGATCTGGCACGCTACGTGCTGTAATTCCGCTTTTGGCGAACAAGAAAAAGGGGCAGATTTCTCTGCCCCTTTTTTTATCCTGTACCTGACAGGGCTTACTTGCTGATCTTGGTGACCACGTAGTCGCCGCCATCACGTTTAGCAGTGAATTTCACCTTGTCACCTGCTTTGATATTAGCCAGCAAGGCTGGATCAATTTTGTACACCAGTGTCATGGCGGGCAGTTGCAGATCGCTGATCTCACCATGCTTGATGGTGACTTTGCCTGCCTCGGCATCCAGCCTGCGTACTTCACCCGAGGCGCTGGCCTCTTGAGCCTGAGCGACCACGACATACGCCGAGCCGGCTACCACGCCCAAAGTCCCCAGCAGCAATGCGCCGCCTTGTTTTGTCCATGCCATCATTAACTCCTGCAAATTGGGCAGAGCCAGATTATTAGCTCATAATGCCTACTTTCTGACGTTTAGTACGTCTGTTTCCGAACAAGCATAACGCTAAATCTTTGCAAAAGCATGAGCGAATTTATTAAAGGGTATGTGCTGCGTCCAGCCACCCCCACTGACATTCCGGCCGTATTGGGCCTGATGCGCGATATGGCCGCCTTTGAGCAACTGGAGCATATTTTCAAGGCGACGGCAGAATCGCTGCGCAATAGCTTCTTCTCGGACCAGCCCAGCGCTTACTGCCTGGTCATCACGCCAGAAGGTCAGCCTGAGAACGTAATTTCTTACATTATGTGGTTTTACAACTACTCCAGCTTTCTGGATCGCCGCGGCATCTATCTGGAAGACTTGTATATAGACCCTGCCCACCGCAAGTATGGTTTAGGCGCTGCTGCACTACGCCATCTGGCACAGTTGGCGGTGTCCCAGAACTGCGGCCGCCTGGAATGGGTGGTGCTGGACTGGAACCAGAACGCAATCGACTTTTACAAACACCAAGGAGCCCAGGTGCTGGAAGACTGGCGTGTCGTGCGGCTAACCGGCGATGCGTTGCGTAATCTGGCTGAAGGCACCCCCAGCCCTGCTGCGTAATAAGGCCACTATGTCCACACGACTTTCCATTATCAGCACCCGCACGGGTGACGACGGCACCACCGGTCTGGGAGACGGCAGCCGCCTGCCCAAAACGGCTCCCCTGATCCATGCACTGGGCGATGTGGACGAGCTCAACAGCCATATTGGCGTGTTGCGCAGCATGGCCATCCCCGCCGACCTGGACGCCTTGTTATCCGATATTCAGCACGATCTGTTCGATATGGGTGCAGAGCTCTGTATTCCTGGCCACCAAGTCATTGCCAGCAGCCACGTAGAGCGTTTGGACAAGGCTATTAAGCAGTACAACGAACCTTTGGGCGTACTCAAAGAGTTCATCTTGCCAGGCGGCAGTCCTGCCGCTGCGCAAGCGCATGTACTGCGCTGTGTGGCGCGCCGGGCCGAACGCAGTGTGGTTGCCGTGCCGCCTGCGTCTTTACCGCAGGAAGGCCCGCGTCTGTACCTGAACCGACTGTCTGATTTGTTATTTGTATTGGCGCGTACTCTGAACCGTCATGCAGGCCAATCTGATGTGCTGTGGCAACCCAAGCGCGAACAGCAAGACTCAGCCTGAAGCGGGTCTTCCTGAGCCAGGCGCACAAGCTTAACGACAAGGCCCTGCAATTGCAGGGCCTTGTTTACGTTCAGACTAGATCTATGCGGGTAATGTCCGCAAATTTCAGCGCTGGTTTGCCGCCCGGTGCCTCGTACACCTGCCATTTCAAGGACTGGCTCCCCACCTGAACATCCACAGTCGCCAAGGTATTTTCCGCGTCGCTGTCATCCGGGGCACAGCGCCAGATCGGAAACTGCGCATGATGCTGGTCGGCCAGCACTTTTAGCGGGTCCAGTGCAGTCCCAGCTTCTTCCAGCAAGGTATCGCCCCGCTCCTGGCGTAACTCTGACGAGCGGGTAATACGCTGCTCAAAGCCCTGCATGGCTTCATGCACTGCGTGGTTGGCATGCAAGCTGTTCTGCTCGATTGTCTGCACCGATACGGCTTCAGCACTGAACTCCACGCTCAGCAAACGCGGGTCGCCACGCTGGGCCAAGCTTAAATGGAACGCCCCGGAACGCGGGTGGTCCTGCAACACGGCCACGGCATGATCCAGATCGGGCTGGTCCAACATAGCCCGGGTCAGCACCATACGCGGCACGCCGGGGGCCACATGGCGGGCACGTACATTATTGACGGTCATGGCCATGCCGGCCTGCGTCACCGCAAAACTGTGCCCCGGCAAGGAAGCGGGATACAGAAAAGAGACAAAAGCCATGCCGCTGTCTGGAATGAATTTCGCCACACCACAGTGACCGGCCAAACCGGGGTCGCCGTCTTCGTTATGTACGAGCCGGGGCTCGCCCTGAGCGGGCATCTGCACCGTTGTACAGCCATCAGGGGCCATTGCCCACAGGTCGCCACGGCAGTTCCACAAAAACACGTCTTCAAAGGGGAGCTCCAGGCCTAATGCCAGGCCCTGGAGCTCGGTCCATATTCGGGGGAAATAACGCTCGGTATGCTGCGCCAATTGGCTGGCAACAGCCGACCCTTTTGATTGCATAACGCCTTGCCATGCTGCAGAACTCAGCAAGTAGGCATGCGCAGCAGATGCTCCGAAACGTCCCAAAGAATGGCCAATTTCTTTGGGACCACCAGTCAACTCCAAATAGGACAACTTAGCCATCGCGTCTATTTCCAGTAGGCACCAGATTGGTGCAATTGATTTTCAAGCAACTCAATACCGCTTACAGCACGACGTCCCGCCTTGGCCAGAACCTGCTCCAGCAAGACCTCCACCAGCGCTTGAGCCGCAACCAGAGAAGGAAAGAAAGACGGTATGTCGGTTCCAAACAATAATGTGGCATCCGCCTGCTGCGCAATAGGGGCAAGCAAGCTGTCGCATATCGCCAGAATTTGTGCATCAGCCTGCCGGGCAGCGCGGTGGGCCAGTACCGCCTCCTGGGAATAGGGGGCAAAACCGAACAAAACCAGCACGTCGCCTTTTTGCAGGGCGCGTAAATCCATGTCTAACGTGCCGGCATCCCCGCGCAGCAAGGCAATGGAAGGGCGAAACAGGCGGTATTGATAATGGAAAGAAAAAGCAGGGGCGAACGAGGCTCGGAATCCGGCAACAAACACCCGCTTGGCCTTGCTCAACAGCTCTACCGCATGCGGCAGGCACTCTTCATTCACACTACGCAGCAGCGCCAGATTGTCCATTTGCGCTGATATGGCCTGCTCAAGCCGGTCTTCCTTGCCCCGGTTTCGCACTACCTCGCGGGCCTGATCGGCATAGCGCCGGGCGCCCTGACCATGCAAAGCCTGGGTAAACACCGCTTTGAATCCCGCCCAGCCCTCATAGCCCAAAGATTGCGCAAAGCGCAGTAAGGTCGCAGGTTGCACCTGTGCTTGCGCCGCCAATTGGCGCATGGACACCAAAGGCACCTGATCAGCATGATCCAGCACATAGCGTGCGCTTTGCTGAAACTGGGGCGACATGGTGGCAAACGCCGCCTGGATGCGCTGAGTCAGGGAGCTCAAGGAGTTCATGGGCAGACACGCTAAGAAAAGGGATACCAAGTATATATCGGGCGAAAACGCGGCAATGGCGCAACAAGGCACTCTTTGTGCACCCGACAAAACCGCCACAATACGATTTATTTGTTGAAAGTATTATCATATATTCAACATACGTTGAAAACGCTGCAGCACTATTTACGGACCTGCGCCATGACCCATGTTTTTCATCGCAACCCCAAACAAGCCCTGCCCTACGCAGTCAAAGGCGACGGCATCCACATTGTGGACAGCGAGGGCAAATCCTATATAGATGCCAGTGGCGGTGCAGCGGTGTCCTGCCTGGGACACAGCCATCCAGCCGTGATTGCCGCAATCAAGCAGCAGCTGGACCACATCGCCTACGCTCATACCTCGTTTTTCAGCAGTCAGGCGGCAGAAGATCTAGCGGACTTTCTCAGCAGCCGCTCGCCGGGCGATCTGGATCATGTCTACTTTCTGTCCGGCGGCTCTGAAGCCGTGGAAGCCAGCTTGAAACTGGCACGGCAATACTTTGTAGAAACCGGACAGCCGGAGCGGCATATCTTTATTGCGCGCCGCCAGAGCTATCACGGCAACACCTTGGGCGCGCTGGCGATAGGCGGCAATGAATGGCGCCGTAAACCTTTTCTACCTTTGCTGGCACCAGCGCAGCATGTGTCGCCTTGCTATCCCTACCGTGACCAAGGCAGCGATGAAAGCGCTGAGCAATACGCAGACCGCCTGGCACAAGAACTGGATGACACCATTCAAAGCCTGGGGCCACAAAACGTGGCCGCCTTTGTGGGTGAAACCGTGGTGGGAGCCACTGCAGGCGCACTGGCTCCGGTAGGCAACTATTGGAAAAAAATCCGCCAGGTTTGCGACAAGCACGGTGTCCTGCTGATTCTGGACGAGGTCATGTCCGGCATGGGACGGACCGGGTATCTGTTTGCGTGCGAAGAAGACGGCGTGGTGCCGGACATCATGGCAATCGCCAAGGGTCTGGGCGCAGGCTATCAGCCCATTGGTGCCATGCTGGCCAGCGACCGCATTTATCAGGCCATCCTCAAGGGCTCAGGCTTTTTCCAGCATGGCCATACCTATATGGGGCACGCCACAGCCTGCGCGGGAGCCTTGGCCGTGCAACAGACTATTGAGCAGGACAAGCTGCTGGACAATGTTCGCCAGCGTGGTGAACAACTGCGCCGGGAACTACATGAAGCCCTGGATAGCCACCCCAATGTGGGTGATATACGCGGCAGAGGCTTATTCGTCGGCATCGAGTTGGTTCAGGACAAGCTCAGCAAACAGCCCTTGGACCCAGCCTTAAAAACGCACGCCAAAATCAAACAAGCAGCCTTTGCCCAGGGGCTGATGCTCTACCCCATGGGTGGCACTATTGACGGTGCTCAGGGGGACCATATTTTGTTGGCACCCCCTTTTATCTGCACAGAAGCCGACATTCACGAAATTGTGCTGCGGCTGACTCACACGCTGGACGAAATCCTGACTCGTTAATCCAAGCCGGGCCTGCGGCTGTCAGCCTAGCTGTCCGAAGCACGATGCCTCGCGTCCAAAACCGCCAAAAGCACAGACATTTTTAAAGGAAAATGATGGCCCGCCTGCCTTATGCTGATCTGAGTGCCCCTGAAGCCACCCCGCTGGTCGAACAAATCGTTGCTGAACGCGGTAGCGTACTGCACCTGTACCAAATGCTGCTGCACAGCCCTCCTGTCGCCCAAGGCTGGCTGAATCATTTAACCGGCATACGCCACAAGAGCAGCTTGCCGGGCGATCTGCGGGAATTGGTCATCATGCGTGTGGCGCTGCTGAATCGCGCCCCTTACGAAGCGGATCAGCACGCGCCCATTGCTCTTGTCGAGGGGATGAGCCAAGCACAGTTGGATGCCTTGCCCCATTGGCGAGAATCGGATCAATTCAGTCCGATTCAGCGCGCCGTGCTGGCATACACCGATGCAATGACGCTTGAGGTTCAGGTAGAACCGGCCATTTTCCAGACAGTACGCCAACATTTTGATGAGCGCCTGACGGTGGAGCTGACCGCCACCATTGCTACCTACAATATGGTGTCACGCTTTCTGGAAGCCCTGCAGATTCACTCAGACGACTCCCGCTAAGGCACTGCCACCGGGGGCCTCGGGCTTGCCGCTGGACAAACGCCCTGCCAGAAACTCCACAAACAAGCGTAATTTGGGAGGCAGATGGCGGGTAGGCGGATACAGAGCCCACAAAGCTCCGCAATATTGCGTGCGAAACTCCCAGTCCCCCAGCACACGCACAATCCGGCCTTCCTGCTCCGGTTCCTTGGCAACAAAGCAAGGCAAGCTGCCTATGCCCAAGCCGCGCTCTACCGCATCCAGGCGCACCCCCGTATGGTTGGCGGCATAACGCCCGCTAACCGATACATTCAAGACTCGCCCGCCTTTATTGAAGCGCCAGCGCGAATCGCTGGGCGCTTCCCCTAAATAGATACAGCTATGTTCACGCAGCTGCTGCGGATGGCTGGGCATATTGTGCTCAGCCAGATAAGCCGGGCTGGCATACAAGCCATGGCGAATATCAGTCAGATGGCGGCCCATCAGCCCCGGTGGCGGCTGATCCGTAATACGGATCGCCAGATCCAGCTGGTCATCAATCAAGTCCGCATAGCGATCATCCAGGTTCATCAGGACATTCACCTTGGGGTGGGCTGCCAGAAAGTCCGGCATATGGGGATGGATCAAAAAATGCCCCACGGCCTTGGGCACACTCAAGCGGATTTGCCCTTCCGGTTCGGTCTGGAATTGGTCCGAAATTTCCATGGCTGCCTGGGCACAGGACAGCATATCCCGGGCATGTTCATAAATGGCCTGGCCACTATCGCTTAGCCGCAGTTTACGAGTCGTGCGTTGCAGCACGCGCGTCCCCAATCCTTTCTCCAGGCGTGCAATGGCACGGCTAACCGCCGAGGGCGTATAGCCAAGCTGGCGAGAGGCCTCCGAGAAGCTGCCGGCCTCTACCACTTTGACAAACACCACCATATCGCTCATCAGGGAAGTGAGATTACTTGTGCTCATAGGGAATAAATTATTTCATTGAATTGCAATTATCAGGACTCGCTACTATGCCTACAATGCTTGAAAACCAACCTACAGGTAATAAAATGCAAGATAAATTATATTTGACTAGCAATAGCCTTACCTGCATAGCGGAAATCCTGGAGTGTTATCACTCGGAAAATGAACGCTATGCTGTCAGGCTGGATAAAACCTTATTTCATCCCCAAGGCGGTGGTCAGCCTTGCGACAAAGGCACACTGAATGGCCACGAGGTCCTGCACGTTGCCCAGAACCGTGACGGCCATGTGCTGCACTACCTGCACGTGCGTCTGCCGCTAGGCCCTGTTCAGCTGCAGATAGACCGGGCTCATCGCCTGCAACATGCCCGTCTGCATACCGCAGGCCACCTGATCGGTCATTTGATTGAACGCACCGGCTGGCAAGCCATCAAGGCCCACCATTGGCACGGCGAATCGCGCGTGATGTTCCGAAATCCTAAAAATGCCCTGCCGCCTTTTCTGGGTGATCTGTCCGAGCGCTGCGAAGAACAGATCCGGCTGGCGCAGCCCATTGACATCAGTTTTCAGGAGGACAAGCGCCTGGTCACTATCGGTGCTCTGGGCCAATATCCTTGTGGCGGCACCCATGTTGAAAATACAGCTGAATTAAATGGGCTCAAAATAATTCGTATAAAACACAAGAAAGATGAATTGAGCGTTCATTATGAAATGCTGGATTAATGAATAATAAAAATTAAGCCTATTTATTATTTCTAGTTATTACAGGGAAAGCAAAACAATTCTTTTAAAACTCCCTAAGGGAAGTGAGACATGTATTTAGAAACAGAACGATTAAGGACTGAGCACATGCAGTCCCTGCTCAATGGTGAACTCCTTGCCATCCGATTATCCCAGTTCATTGATGCGCCTACCTCACAAAAGCTGGGGCAACAAATCATTGATAAAGGCTTTGACCGCTACGTGAATGCCCCCAGCATTGGCCGTATCGGCATGGCTTTTTACGAGGCAGAAAACCAGCCTGAACGCATGGCCTCCTACTTTGAAGGGGTCTTTGACAATATTGACGAGCTGCGTCGCCGCTGCGCGCCCTATTTGTCCCCGATTGATGTGCTGCGCTGCACGCTGGACGAAGTCTGGCCGGCGGGCGCCACGCTGGAAACGCTGTACGGCAAGAAAATGTATGTGGGCTTATCGCGAGTGGTACAGCCCGATGTCCACTTTTTGGCGCACCACGACATTTTGGCTAAAGATGCACCCGGCAATTATCAGGCCATCAGCCTGCAAGGTCAGTTAGCCGCCAATGTTTATTTGAAAATGCCCGAGCAAGGAGGTGAACTGCAAATCTGGCAAACCGAATTGAACCCCCAGGAATTTGATGAGATGCGAGGCGAGAGCTACGGCATCCATCCTGATCTGCTGGGTTCACCTGAAGTACAAATTCGCCCAGGTCCTGGCGATCTGATTATTTTCAATTCCCGCAAGATGCACGCGGTCACGCCCGGAAAAGGCGATTTGCGATTGAGCTTGTCTTGTTTTGTGGGATACCGCGGCCCGGCCATGCCGCTGACCTTTTGGAGTTAATGTGTTGCAAACGTATTGGCCAGAATTTCTGACCCTGGCTTTGATTCATTTTTTGGCCGTTATTGCTCCCGGACCTGATTTTGCTGTCACCATCCGCCAAAGCGTGCGGATGGGCCGCCAGGCCGGTATCGCCACCGCCATTGGCATAGGCGCCGGGATTTCCGTTCATGTGATCTATACCTTGATGGGCGTGGGGGCTTTGTTGCACTCCACTCCGTGGCTGATGAGTGTTGCCGAAGTGCTGGGCGGCGCTTACCTGCTCTATATAGGCTATGGTTTTTTGCGTCAGGCTGGCGCGCCAATGGATGTAAACGTGGCCGACGCCAATAATGGCAAGCCTGCCTCGGCCAGTATCCGGCAGTCCCTGGCGCTGGGATTTATGACCAATGCCACCAATCCCAAGGCGACCTTATTTTTTTTGGCCGTCTTTACCACTGTAGTCAGTTCAAGCACGCCGCTGAGCACCCAAATGCTCTATGGCATCTGGATGTGCCTGATCAATGCGGGCTGGTTCATTGTGGTCAGCCTGATCTTTACCAATGGCCATGTTCGCGAACGCTTTGTGCGCATGGGATCTTGGTTTGAGCGTGTCACCGGCGTACTGCTGCTGGCATTCTCGCTGCGGCTTTTAATCCATGCCGGCCAACGTATCCTGGCCTGAAAAAAACAAAGTCCCGCCTTGATTCAAGACGGGACTGTTTTTTTAAATCATGGATGCGCCGGTCTTACGGGCATTGCGCCAGTCACGCACCAAGTTGGCAACGAGCAAGACCAGAATGATGGCTGACAGAACAGGCCACACCAGAAAGTAAATCGTCATAAGCATAGGATTCTCCTTTAGGTTTTTTTATCGTCCAATCAAGCACGGGCCGAGGCAGCTTCGCCCGGCTGTTCACGCTTTTTCTTGCCGGGCTCAGGCGTGTCGTCATAGTGGAAAGACTGAACACGTTCGGCCAATACGGAAAAGTCAAAGCGTTCCTGGCTGCGCATACTGACGGCCACGCACACCACGGCACTAACGCCGTAAGCCGTCAAGGAACCGGCCAAGACCAGGTAGTCACGCAAGAAACCGATGAAGTTGGGCAACATGATCGCCGTGGCAATCACCCCAACGGCAATCGCAATCTTGCTGCGGAAAAATGCGAAGGCCATCAAACCAGCCACCACACCACCACCGATGGCAGCGGTAATTTCAAAGAACACCGCAACCGCCCCCTCGATAGGGATCAGTTCAAAACGCACGATGGTAAAGAGCACGACAGCGCTCAGGACCGACCAGCTAAAGGCTTTGTTGGTGACACGATCCCAATAAAAGCTGACGATGACCGGGAATACAATCGCCCCCCACAGCGCACCGACAAAGACCAGCATCACCAAAATATCCAGACGCAGGCTGGCAAAGATGACGCCCACCATCGTGGCAACGACCATCGTGATACGACCCCACCACAACATACGAGCGGGCTTAGGACGACCACGGGCAATGTTCTTGGCATAGATGTCTGTCATCATGATGGCCGATAGTGCGGCCAGATCGGAGTCGGCCGTCGAGGACAAGGAGCCCACTACCAGAATGAAAAACAAGGCGATGCCAAAAGGAGGCAGGTAAGTGGAAGCCATCTGCGGGATGATGTTATTCATGTTCCCATCCACCGGCTCCAGGCCCGTGAACAGAGCCAGCAGGCCCAACATACCCAAGCCAATCACCACTGCACCATAGCCTATCGTCGCGGTCAGAAAGGTTGGTTTGATCAGATCTTCCCGCACGGCAAACAAGCGCTGGGCAATTGTCTGGTTACCAATGGCATAGGCCAGCACCGCCACAAAGTACGGCGCACCTTGCTCCAAAATGGCTTTGGTCGAATAAAAGTTGGCTTGCTCGGCATCCAGTCGCCACCAGTTGGCTTGCACCATTTCGGGGCCACCGGCGTTAAAGAAGATCAGCGGAATAATGACCACGGCCGACAAAATCATGGCAACCAGCTGGGCAAAATCCGTCATCACCGAGGCGCGAAAACCGGACCACAAGGTGTAGGACAAGACCCCGAAACCGGCAATCAGCACACCCTGGATGAAAGAGAGCGGGCTCAGAATAGAGACCAGGGCACCGGCGGCAGTAAAGTTAACCATCAGGCTGATGCCACTGCCGACCACGTTTGAAACCGCCATAATCATCTGGCTGGATGAACCGTGCCGGGCGTGCAATATCTCAGCCAGCGTATGCGCTTGCGGCGCCAACTTTCTAAAGCGCCGTCCAAAGGGGTAGATGAACAAAATCATCAAGGCGCCCCATAAACCGTAATGCAGGGGGCCGGACAGGCCGTATTTAAAGCCTGAGGTCGCGCTGGCGTAAAACGATGCCGCCCAAACCCACGTGGCAATCATGCTGGCCGCTGACAGGCCAAACCCCACCGCACTGTTGGATACCATGTATCCGTCCACGTTTTCCTTCTTTTGGCCAATCATGAGCGACATCAGAAATGTCGCGCCATAAAAGCCCACCAACAACAATATGGCCGTTGTGGTTGAAAGCGTAAAAAACTCCGCTTCTTGCATGTCTTTCCCTTTCTCTTCTGCGCAATGACTGTTTGCAAAACAGCCATCACTCGCATGCGTGCCAATTTCGCATTAACGCGCTGGGCGGCACCGATCCCATCAGAGCCCAAGCACCTAAACCGAACGCGCGCACGAACGCCCCCGCCTTGTGCAAACGCCAAAGCGGGAAAAGAGCAAGACACAGCGCAAAGTGCCTTACATTACGGCGAGTCTGCGGGCCTTACAGCAAATAAAACATGGCCAGAGGCAAGCCGCTCTGTTGCAGGCCGATGTCGTGGAGACAGTCGGCTGGTTGTTCCGCGACCCAAGGGGTCGGGCAAGGTGTTTCGGACTATAAAGCCGGGTTGTTGTGCAACAACCTGTTGAAGAACTGACCGGCGTTTTTACCGCGATTTTGTCGCGGCACGACGGCCTGTTCGAAGAGCTGGTTCAAATAACCAGAGACACCAATTATACATATTTAAAATTTAAGGGTCTATATCATGCTGTTTCAGCATCGAGAAAGGGCGTTTCGCGCCGTCTCAAATCACTCGTAGACCTCGTCATTACTTAAACTGACGCGTGTCAGCTCCTGGCATGCCAAGGGTACTTTGCCCACGAAGGCGTAGCCTTCACCACGCACTGAACGGATGGGCAGCTCCTCTCCCATGGAGCTCAACTTACGCTTCAGACGACTGATCAAAACGTCCACGGAACGGGCAGTCGCCTCGCGGCCTTCATCCAGGGGAAATAGACGTTCGCGCTCTACCGTCTGCGGGCTGACCGCAAACAATACTTGCACGATACGGCGCTCGCCACGGGTCAGCATGACCGTATGCCCCTTGGGGGTAAGCAGAGTCCAGCCGTTTTCAGTTAAGTCCCACAGCAGGAACTCGGGCTCCGGGTCGGGTTTGTGGTCAGCCACAGCAGCTCTGCTAAGCCCCGCACCTGGGCCGCGCAGACTCTGGCGCAATGCATAAGCGCGGCGACGCAACGCCTGCACGCAGGCCACCACTTCCACAGGCAGGGCTTCCTGATCAAAGCAAGCATCGGCACCCGCCAACAAAAAATGGCCACGCTCCAGGCCCGCCATTTTGTCATGTCGCACGATAATGAGCCCGGCGGCCGGGAAGTCCATGCGTAAGCGATTGATATGCAAGAACACATTGTCTGCCAGACAGGGCAAGGCAAAGACCTGTTCGCCGCCAGACGCATGTGCCTGAGCCAGACACTTTTCCATTGTTTCAACTAGCTCTACCCGCACTCCCCATTGTTCAGATTCCACCGCGATCTGGCGCAAACTGGCCTGGTCGTCATACAACAGAAAAATCTGTTCAACCGTCATATCCCTTATCCTTGCTGGCCCTGTAAGGCACTTTATATTGTTCTTAACCTTGAACCTGCCTCAACAGGCGCTGCGCGGCAGCGTCATCGGGCACGGACAGATAAATCATTCCCTGCATCAAGGGCGCGTCAATTCGGGCAAGCTGCGTCACCCGATCCTCCATGACGAGAACCAGCAATGCCCCCACATTACCAGAGCTGACTTCTGCCAACTTGCGTGCACCCAAAGGATTTAATTGAAACCGCACAAGATGCCGCCCCTGCTCGGTCCGCAAGGTAGCCACCCGCATTAAATCGTTACGCTGAACGATCACTTGGGGATACAGCCACAAGGGTCCCTGCGGCCCGTCCACCTGTATCAAGCCCGCTGCCGGCTGCGGCATGCCCACATAAAAATCCACTTGGGGAGCCTGCACCGATCGCGGGGTTTGAGAGGCTAAAAAGCTACGTGTCCCATCCTCTCCCTCACGCTCATAATTACTGGCCAGAGCGGGTGGACTCAAGTCCGCGGGACTTGCTTGCGCTGATGTGCCAGCCCCGGTGGTCTGGCAAGCAGTCAGCAAAAACGCCAGCACGCCCAGCGTCGAGACCAACGCCGCTCTCATCGTTTCATTGGGTTTTTTAACCATCGTTCGCTCTCCGCGCGGGCTCTTGCCATCCAGCAGAACCCCGAACTGCGAAGCCGGGACTGGCCCAGCAAAAAAGGGCCACGTGCAAACGCACGCGACCCTGCCCTCTTACTGACTTACCACTGATAGCCCACGCCCACCGAGCCACCGTAATCACCACGGGATGAACCGGCTACCGTGCCCTTCAGGACCCAGCTGCCGCTATCCGTGACCGTAGACAAGCCCATCGCATAACCGCTTTCACCATTCCAAGCGCCTCCGGCGACTGCAAACATGCTCTTGCCAGGGACATAAGCCTGCGGCAAACCAGCCGTGGCCATGGCCGCTGCCACACCCGCGTTAGCCCGGTTTTCCACCTTGTTGATACGGCGATCCAGATTGTTGAACTGGTTGGTGATATTGCTGGTTGCCTGGCTTAACTGACGTACGTTGACGGCATCTTGCGGTGCTTGGCCATCAGCCACGTTGCTGATGGTTTTGTCATGCATATCAATGCCGCCTTGGTTAATCGTCGGTCCACCAACAATCTGCACCTCGTTGGTTGTGACGGACTTGGCCACCACGCTATTGACCTTGATGTCTTGAGCCAAAGCCACTTTCACATCCAGACCCGAGCGCGAGATCTCGATGTTGTCCCCGTTCGAGAACTGCACGGTGTCCTTAGGCCCCACCTTGGATGCCGTGTCGCCGTTGGTCTGAATATTCCAGCCTGAATTGGCCAGCTCCGTCACATTTTCGATGTCGGTATTCAAGCCACCCAAGGCATCGTTGACGTTGTTGTAGGTCTTGTCGCCTACCGTCAACTCCGTCACCAACTTGCCATCCACGAACTTGGAGCCGCCGCCCATCCCACTGGCAACGCTTTCACCCATATCATGAATCTGGCTGCCATTGACCGCATCGGTGCTATTGGCCGAGATATCACCACGAGCCACATTGGTAATTCCTGTGCCACCTGTACGGCCACCGTCAGTTGATTCGGTGCCCGCCATGGTGACCTGGCCGTAGTTCACGGACTGATCCGGGTTCTGGTCATACTTCACCGCGCGGTCGGCGAGCTCCTGAGTTTCCCCACGTACCAGGTTTAACTGCTCCTCGGTCGCTGCACGGCCGCTCTTGCCAAAGTTGGCCCCCGTCAAGGTACGGTTGCTCAAGCCTGTAATGTCATTGTCCGCGGCAGACACAATGACAGTTCCGGCACGCAGCCCGGCGTTGCTCAAGGCAATATTGCTGCCAATCGCAAAGCCAGTATTGTTCATGATCACATCGGGCGCACCAGCCGTACCTTTAACCGTCACACTGCTCAGTTCCAGATCATCACTCAGGGCGATGCTCAAGGTGTCCGTACCATCACCGGAGGTAGTCAGATTGCTATTGCTGCCCACAATCTTGAGAGTTTCGCCCAGATCACGATGCACGGCAGTTCCTGTGCTACCGGCAAAGTTCATGCCCTTGGCTGTCAGGCCAGTATCACGATCTTCAAGCTGGCTGACATTGACCGCGTCCGTTGCTGCCGTGCCCTTCGCCACATTCGTGATTTTCTGGCTGCCGGCATTAATGCCCTGGTCGTTGATCACCACATTAAAAGCCTTGAACCCTGCACTGCTGACATTGACTTGGCCAATAGTCAGGCCCGTATTACCCAGCACCACATCCGGCTGCCCGGTAGCACCTTTGACAGTCACGCCTGCTGTACTCATCTTGGTATCGCCCGTGGTGACACTATCGAGCACCAGATCGTCACTCAAGGCAATTTGCAGCGTATCAGCACCCACGGTGGAGGTCGCCAGATTGGTGTTGCTGCCCACAATCTTGAGGGTTTCGCCCAGATCGCGATGGACGGCAGTGCCTGTGCTACCGGCAAAGTTCATACCCTTGGCCGTCAGACCCGTCTCACGACCTTCAAGCTGGCTGACATTGACCGCGTCCGTGTCCAGAACACCGGCCGCCACATTGGTGATTTTCTGACTTCCAGCATTGATGCCCTGGTCGTTGATCACCACATTAAAGGCCTTGAAACCTGCACTGCTGACGTTGACTTGGCCAACAGTCAGCCCGGTATTACCCAGCACCACATCCGGCTGACCGGTAGCGCCTTTGACGGTCACGCCCGCTGTGCTCATTTTGGTATCACCCGTGGTGACACTATCGAGCACCAGATCGTCACTCAAAGCAATTTGCAGCGTATCCGTACCGACGGTGGAGGTCGCCAGGTTGGTGTTGCTACCTTTAACCGTCAGTGTCTGACCCAGGTCACGATGCAGCGCGGTTCCGGTTTGCCCCGCAAAGCCCATGCCTTTGGTGGTCAGGCCCCCTTCGGCGTCGGTCAACTGACTGACATTGACCGCATCCGTTGCTGCCGTGCCCTTCGCCACATTCGTGATTTTCTGGCTGCCGGCATTAATGCCCTGGTCATTGATCACCACATTAAAGGCCTTGAAACCTGCACTGCTGACGTTGACTTGGCCAACAGTCAGGCCCGTATTACCCAGCACCACATCCGGCTGGCCGGTAGCACCTTTGACGGTCACGCCCGCTGTGCTCATCTTGGTATCGCCCGTGGTGACACTATCGAGCACCAGGTCGTCACTCAAGGCAATTTGCAGCGTATCGGCACCGACGGTGGAGGTCGCCAAATTGGCATTGCTGCCTTTAACCGTCAGTGTCTGACCCAGGTCACGATGCAGCGCGGTTCCGGTTTGCCCCGCAAAGCCCATGCCCTTGGTGGTCAGGCTTCCTTCGGCGTCGGTCAACTGGCTAAGATTGACCGCATCCGTTCCCACTGTGCCTTTGCCCAGATTGGTAATCTTCTGGCCGCCCATATCGGCACCCTTGAAGAACGGTGTGTCGGCTATTTGAAGTTGCAGCTGACCGTTTAGAACCTGGGTGCGCACATTGGCACCGCTATACGTTCCGGCCGTTGTCGCCCCGCCCAGTATTTGCAGACTTTCACCCAGATTTTTGTGAATCGTTGTGCCCGGGGCGTTACCGCTGCTGTAGTTATTTCCCGTGTAGTTCGTACCCAAGGCCGTCAGATTTTCATCCAGCTTGACCAGTTGAGCCACGTTGACGGCATCGTTTGCATCCTGCCCCCCCGCCACGTTGGTAATCCGGCGTTTTTCCGAACTACTACCCACAGAGACCACCCCTTGTGTCGCTTCCTGATTCACGACTTTGGTGTATAGAGCCGTGGAGCTGGTGTAGGCCGCATTCGTGCTGGAACCGGCGCCCAGCGCCACCGCCCCATTGGCCGACACCGTGGCACCTGCTCCCAAGGCCAAGCCTTTGACGGCCGTTGAATTGGCTATCGCACCCTGACCCAATGCCATGGATTGTTCGGCAGACGCTCGGGCATCTTTACCCCATGCCTGAGACGCCGTTGCCAAGGCTTGGGCATTGGTGCCCACTGCCGAGGCATCCACCCCTTCAGAAACTGCCTTAAAGCCTAATGCCAGACCACCGTCCTCACTGGCATTGGAGCCCGCACCTACCCCCATCGCACCTTCGCCATGCATGATGTATTCAATCAAGCCATTCGGGCCTTGTTTTTCCTCGATCCAGCCCGCCTTGGCTCTGTCACCCAAGGCAACAGAACGGAAACCATCCGCTTCAACCGTTGAACCGACACCTACTGCATTGCTGGCGCGGGTCTTGCTGCCCTGCCCCAAGGCCAGTGAGTTGCTGCCAGCCACCGAGGCCTGATAGCCCAATGCGACGGACTGAACGCCCGAAGCCGACGAGCCACTGCCCATGGCCATACTGCTGGAGGCCCCGCGATCTACGCGGGAATTAGTACCAATCGCCACCCCGTCTACCGCTTGATCGTAGGCATTGCGACCAAAAGCAATCCCCCCTTCCTGCGTAACACGGGCTTGTTCACCAATCGCAACCGCCCCTCTGGTATGGGCCAGCGCGTCCCCCATCACCTCCGATTTATAGCCAATGGCCACGGAGTAATTGGCAGTGTCTGCCACGCGTGACTGCTGACCGACTGCAACCGAGCTTTCCGAAGCTGCCGTGGCCGAGGTTCCCACCGCGGTAGCGCCCAGGCCCGAGGCCTCTGTATGAGAACCGATAGCGGTCGTCAGATTCGCCTGCGTCAGCCCACCTGCCGAGGAGTTCAAACCAATGGCCGTAGAGCCAACGCCCGAGCCACGAGCCACCGCACCAATCGCAATTGCGTCGGCCCCCGTTGCCCCGTTGTTGTTCTCATTGGGGTTATTGGACGAATTAACGCTGACATAACGCTGTCGATTCGCAATCAGCGTTGTTTCCAGCTGCTCGAGCTGGCCTTTATTGACGGCGTCACCTGCAGCAATGCCAGCAGCAAGATTGGAGATCCGTACCGGTGCTCCGGTGGTACTGTCCAGATCAATCAAAGTGCGGTCCGGGTTGGAATACGTCACTGCCGATAGTCCGGCAATCGTTCCTGCTACCCCTGTGCGCATGGCCTCAAAGGCTGAGCCGATGGAGGTATAGCTATGATCGGCACCATTTTCGTCTTTGATAATGAACGTCGGGCCTGTCATCTGCCCGTTGCTATCCCAATTCAGGTTGCCGCCCACAATGGACGTCAGATCCCCGTGAAGCAACTTGAGCTGGCTTACGTTCACGGCATCCGTGTCCAAGCGACCTGCGGCCAGATTGCTCAAACGACGTTCACCACCTGCCGTGCCGATGGACACACTGGACGAAGGCAACAGCGCCCCGGAAGGGGCTCCATAGCCCGCCCCAACGGTCTCTGCCGAGCGAGAGTTAGCGCCAATCGCCACGCTATTGGCGTGCGTAACGTGGGACTGATCCCCCAAGGCAATACCGCCAGCGGCCACATTGGTCGAAGTGCCGGCATAAACCAGCGCCTGATTACCAATCGCAATGCCGCCAATATCGTAATCAACCACTGTCGCCATAGAACCTAAAGCGATGGCACCATCTGCCCCGGAGCGGGACCGATCACCGATCGCAACGGCATGCGCAGCGTTAACGGGTGGGGCCACGGGAGTACCGGAGCCTGTCTCTCCCGGCAAATTATTCGCGCCATAACCAATGCTGACGGTGCGATCACCCGTGAGTTTGTTACCTGCTTCACGTCCGATCGACACGGTATCGTCACCGGTAATATCGCTGCCAGACTTGTAGCCCAGGGCTACGTTATAGCCGCCATACACACCCTGCCCGGAAAGGCCGCCAACAGCCACTTGGCCGAAGCGGTTGCCAATGACGGGCGTTCCGGCATTGGAGCCCGCACCTTCACCGATAGACACACCGGAGGTGGTATTGCTCATGGCACCTGAACCTACCGCCACCGAATTGCTGCCAAAAGCTTTAGAGCCACTGCCTCCTGCAAAAGCAGAGCTGCCAGAAGCCTCCGCCTGATTACCAATTGCCGTGGAGCCTGTGTTTGAACTGCGCGCGCCAGTTCCAATAGCTGTTCCAGCCGCGCCCCAGACGACGGTACCGGACCCTACGGCAGTGGCGCCCGCCGCATCCTGAGCGACTGTCGAGTTATTCCCCATTGCAATCGCATTCGTCGCCAGCAAGCCCACGTCAGCACTATTGCCCAGCGCAATTGCCCCTGTGGCCTTGGCCTGTGCCTCATTGCCAATGGCAAGGGTATTGTCCACTTCCAAAGGATCGACCAGATTGCCAGCCGCATTGCCAATGGCCACATTATTCTTGCCTTCCAGGCGCTGGCCAGCCTTGTTGCCCACGGCAATCAAATCACTGCCTTTGCTCTGAGCCCCGGCATCACTGCCAATCATCACGCTGTTGGCAACTGTATTACCAGTACCTGCACGGGCGCCCAGCGATACGGCCTCTTTGCCTGCGGCCTGGGCCAACAAACCGGCAGCCAAGGCTGCTTCACCGGCTGCTGCGGCTTGCGGGCCGATAGCGATGGCATCGGCACCGCTGGCAACGGAATCTGCCTTGGTAGAGCTACTGTGGAAGTACTTCATCCCGCTGCCCGAATTCAGGGCTCCATACAAGACCTTGCCGGACACCGCTTCAGTGCTGGCAGCGCTAACCGTAGCGTCCGCCAAGCCAGAAATTTTGTTGTTGTTTACATTAACGGCCCGCAGGCTGCTATTGCCGGTGGCGGTCAACGTTCCCGTAGTGACGCCACCCGCGGTGACAGTACCGGTGACCGTAGCCGCATTCGCCGCCAAACCCGCCGTAACAGCCACGCTTTGCGCTTGCACAGCCCCGGTAAAGGTACCCGTTCCGGCCGAGACGCTACCCGCCGATACCTGACCGGTGAACTCACCCGTCGCGCCCTTAATAGCACCTGTTGCCGTTACGGAGTCCACGTTCAGATCAGGGCTCAGCGCAAACGACACATCGCTACCCGTTTGTGTCAGCACCATATTGCTGCCCGAACTCAGGGAAAAGGCACCGCCAGGAATCACATGAAAAGGGCTTGCGCCGTCAACGGTCAGCTCCCAGCCATCTGTGATCTGTGCCATGGCGGGTTGTGTCAAAACCCCTGCTGATAGCAAGGCCATTGCCACAGAACGCAAGCGCCGGCCCTGAACCCAGCTCAGGACAGCCCGCGTGCCGCTCGTTCCCCCACTGCAACGCTTGCCGCGCGCCTTGGTGTTTTCAGCGACAGCGACAAAGGTGGCAGTCTGTTCATTCCAAACCGATTTATAGATTCTGTTCATGATCTCTTCGCTTACAAAGGAAATTAGTCATGTGTGCCTTCCTGCTCACCCTCTGCGTCGTGCTGACGTAACAGAGTTTTCAGGCGCAACAAATCCCCTCGCCCCGTCTTGGCGATAATTTGAATGTGTTGTTCAGGAAAGCCTTACCGAACCTTCACCCCTATTCGGATAGTTTTATTTTCTTACCGTTTTTTAATAATTACTTTTGAATTTCTACAGAAGCCGTTTGAATTACTGCAAAACAACATTTTTAATAAATTTACTATTTCAATTATGTTTTAAATATTAGTACTGTTGCGTTGCCGGTAGACGGACGGCGACAAGCCGCTGTACTGCCGAAAGGCCGTGGCAAAGTTAGCTGGATTCACATAACCGGACTCCTCGGCCACATTGGTTACCGCCATATCCGTCTGCCGAAGCAACTGCATGGCATAGCTCATGCGACTGGAGCGCACGTAATCATGCACAGTCAAACCGCAAGCCGCCTTGAACAGCTCATTCAAACGCCGGCCCGTCGTGCCAAACAGCTCGGCCAGACTCTCGGCCGTTAAATAAGCCGACAAATTATCCCGCACGTGTTGTTGCACGGCCCCCACCAGGTGATGACGCACACAGGGGGCTTCGCAGGCTTCCAGCATCCGATCTTGCACTAGCTCGGCTCTGTCTGGCGGGACCTCCCGCAAACCCAAATGCAGACGAATCCTCTCTAGCACAAGCTGCACATTGGTCTGATAAGCGATGAAGTCACGGGCCCCGCTGCGCAGCGCCATTAACTGGCTGTCAGCACACAATACGGCTGATAAAAACACGACAGGAATAGAGGCGGTTTGGGGATTGGCCCGCAGCATGCGCATAAAAGTGTCACCACGCAAACGAGGCAGATGATATTCACTCAAGACAAAGTCAGGCTGCAATGATTGACAGCGCGCCAGGCCCTGCTGTGCATCCAGCGCGAAACTAATGCGGGCAAAACTAGTACGTAATACCAGCAATAAATCCGCCACCCCGGCCGGCTCCGGAGCAATAACCAAAATATGAGCGTCTGAAGAAGCATGCATAAGCAATCCACCCATGGAGACAGACAATGTTGTGTTGTTCCAAGCTGAAGACAATTCTAATAATTAAGAAGGCTTATACATTAATGATGTGTTTTTTAAAAACACCTTATTTCTTTCTATTTCCACAAAAAAAGTTACATTGTTTCAGTTATTTTCTTTTCAAACTCAATAATGGCTTATCAAACAGCAAAGAAGTGAAACTAATACTGCATTAAAAACTAATATTTGTTTTTTGTTTCCAGAGATTAAATAGAGATTCCAAACGATACGGATAGGCACAAATAAAAACCCCGCCATAGCGGGGTTCCTAATTTTGAAGCCTGCTTACAGGGTTCAGGAGTATTGCGCGTTCGCATAAGCTGCTTTAGCTAAAACGCCTAAAGGCCCAATTTGACGCACCCGCTCGATCTGCTCAGGCGTACGTACATAGATGCATGCCGCATACGACAGCGCATTGACCGATATGCCCTCCACCAGTTCCACGCTGCGTGGCACCACCAGCAACCAGCCCTGACCCGCCAACATATTATGGGCAGGCAGCAAAGCGTCAGGGCCAGGAACCAGACCCAGCTCCGAGCAGGCAAGGCGGTACGCCTGCAACAAGCTATCGCTCAAAGCAGCCGCGTCCTGGGTATCCAATAAGCGTACAAAACAGTGCTTGAAAGCCAGATCTGGGTGACGATGGGCAGTCCCCACGGTTGCCTGGGCGGGTAACTTGTCCAGATATAGAGCCAAGGAGCCATTGCCTTCGGCTGCTGGTATCCATTGAGTGTGCTTGTGACGCTGACTGGCACCGGCCGGCCCGCCGCCGTTATAAAAGCCCAGCCCCCCTTGTTCGGCCAGGAAATCCGCCAAGATACGAAAATCAATGTCACGCAAAGGGCTCAGCTGCTCGCTAAAGACCTTGTCGGCCAGCACCAGATGCAAATCACAGACGGCAAACTTGTTAAGCACAATATTGTGGGTGTCGCTGGCGTCCTCTACTGTTAAAGCGGGAGCGGGTGGCAGAAAGGGATTGAAGTTTGGATCACGCGGGCCACCGGGGATGGAGACACTGGCCGCATCTTTCGCAGCCAAGGTGGATACCCAGCGCACAGAAAAGGGCAGTCCTTGATCTTGCATCAGCTCTTGCTGGGCTTGCACGGGCAACAAGTCGCCACTGGCCAGCGCGGCCTGGCTTAGTTGATCCAGGCGTTGCAAAATTTCCTTGTTCACGTCGTCTCGCTCCTCGTTGAAGTTGTATAGTGACGCCTTATTGTAGGCAAGAGACGCGAGTAAACGCGCATGCTGCCTAGTCCGAATTTTCCACCATTCCTTTCAGGAGTACTCCATGTCCGGTATACGCCGTATTGCCAGCCCACTGCCACTGCCTTTTTCCCGCGCAACCGTCGCTGGCGGCTTTCTGTTCCTGTCGGGCCAGATCCCTTACGACGCACAAGGCGAAGTGGTGCGCGGCTCTATCCAGGACCAGACCCACGCGGTGTTTGATCGCCTGATCGAAGGCCTGGCCCTGGCTGACGCCACCCTGGCTGATGTTGTCAAAGCCACTGTCTGGTTATCTGATATGGCTTTGTTTGCTGACTTCAACAAGGTCTACGCCGAGCGTTTTGGCGACACCTTGCCCACCCGTTCTTTGGTGGAAGCCAAACTGGCCAAGAGCGTTGATGTAGAAATCGAAGTGCAGGCCTGGTTGGGCGATCGCGCCTAAGCGGTCCTGACACCGACGGGCCGTCACATTAATTAACGCTGCCAGGCCTTGGCTATGGCACACTGAATTTTCCTTGCTCGATATAAAGGAGGTTCTTGATGCGTTTTTTTGCTTCGGCCCGTCCCGCTTTGCTGGCTTGTTCTCTATTTGGTTTAGGTCTGGGTAGCAGTTACGCTGCGGACACAGCCAAGACCACAGAAGCTACTGCGATCAAACGCTATCTGGGCGATTCCAACATGCCCTTTTCCCGCGCCGTTCAGGCCGGGGACTTCCTGTTTCTCTCCGGACAAATCCCGCTGAACGAAAAAGGGGAAGTGGTGCGTGGCAGCATTGAAGATCAAACCAATGCCACCCTGGATCGAATCGAAGAGACCCTGTCTTTGGCAGGCGCCGATTTCAGTCACGTCGTCAAAGCCACCGTGTATCTGTCTGACTTGACGCTGTACGAGCAATTCAACAAAGCCTATAAGGACCGTCTGGGCAGCAACTTCCCAGCGCGCTCTTTGGTGCAAGCTAAATTGGCGGGTGGTGTGGATGTAGAAATCGAGTTTCAGGCATGGATGGGTCACAAAACCAGTCCCGCCAAACCCTGACTCCCAACACTGACTATAGGCAAACCGTTATAAGCAGCCCGCTAACAGACAGGCTGTCTTGTATGGCAAACTAGCACCCATCGAACGACCTTACACCCTGCGCCAGGCTTGCTGCCTGGCGTTTTCGTGCCTTTACGGAAAATCACATGATCTACGCGATTACCGCCCTGTTCGCCTTCCAGTTGCTGGGCGAAATACTGGTGCAGACACTGTCTCTGCCGCTTCCAGGCCCCTTGGCTGGCATGTTGCTATTGGCTGTTGCCTTGTTCTTGCGCGGCGGCGTACCGGCGCCTTTGGAAAGCACGGCCAGCGTCATGTTGCAGAACCTGATGCTGCTGTTTATCCCCGCCGTCACCGGCGTGATGTTGTATTTTGATCGCGTGGCCGATGAATGGCAGCCTTTTTTGATCGCTACCCTGGGGGGCACGGTCATCACCATGGCGGTAACCGGTCTGGTGCTCAATCGTCTGCTTAAAAACCGCCAGGAAGAAAAATAATGAAAGACGGTCTTTTTCAAATCTGGGTTTTTCTGTCCAGCTCTCCGCTGCTATGGCTAACCTTGACCTGCTCCGTGTATGCAGGCTCGGTCTGGCTCTATCGCAAATCCGGCAGCAGCCCATTTTTACTGCCCATTCTGGTGTCAGTCATTGTGATTGTGGGCACGCTTTTGCTGACCCGCACGCCTTACCCCGTCTATTTCGAAGGCGCAAAATTCATTCACTTTCTGATTGGTCCGGCCACAGTGGCCCTGGCCATTCCGCTCTACAACCAGCTGCGACAACTGCGCAAGATCTGGAAGCCGCTGACCATTGCCTTGTTGGTCGGCTCGGTAACGGCTATTTTCAGCACCGTATTGATTGCCTGGGCTCTGGGTGGTTCGTTTGAGACCATCATGTCCATCGCGCCGCGGTCCGCCACCATGCCCATCGCCATGGCTTTGGCCGAGCAATTTAACGGACAGCCTTCGCTGGCCGCCGTAGCCGTGGCTATTACCGGTATTGCCGGCACCATCATGGCGCGGCCTTTATTGAATCTGCTGCGTATTGATCGCCCCGAGGCACGAGGCTTTGCGGTGGGCGTGACAGCCCATGCCATTGGCACGGCACGCGCTTTGCAAGTTCATGAAACGATTGGCGCATTCTCGGCCATTGGCTTGAGCCTGAATGGCATTATGACGGCCGTGCTGGTGCCTTTTGTCCCTATTGTGCTGCGCTGGCTGGGAGTAGCCTGAAGCGCAGCAGTCAGGCTGGCTCTAGCGCCACTCGTCGCGATAGACGAAGCGTGGCATCTGCCAATTGCGGTGCAGGGCCAGCATACGGAAACTTAGGCCAATCACCATAGGGCCGACCAAGGTCAGATAAGGGTGCCAATCCAGATGCTGGGCTCCCAAGTACAGGGCGCCGGTCAGCATGGACACACTGGCATACATCTCCTTGCGCAGCAGCAGGGGGATGTCATTACACAGGATGTCGCGCAGCACACCGCCTGCGCAACCTGTGATCATGCCGCTTAGCAACACCACCGTAATGGGCAGATCCATTTCCAGAGCAATCTGACAGCCAATGACCGTAAACACCACCAGCCCCATCGCATCGAGCAACAGAAACAAGCTGTGCAAGCGCCGCATGATGGGTGCGATCAGGGCCGTCAAAATTGCAGCACCGGCGGTAATCCACAGGTACTCAGGATGCTGGACCCAGGTCAGCGGGTAATGCCCCAATAGCACGTCCCGCACGGAGCCACCGCCCAAAGCGGTCACACAGGCAATGGTGCACACACCCACCCAGTCCATATCGCGACGGCCCGCTGCCAAAGCGGCTGTCATGGCCTCTGCGGTGATGGCAATAATATAGAGAGTCAGTAAAAGCATGATATTTCTTACGCATCAAGCTGTTGAATAAGGCCTCGGTAACAGCGCAGCATCAGCAAACCAGGCACGGCGATAAAAACCGTACAGATAAAGAATCCCGGCCAACCCAGGGACTCCACCAGCACGGGGGTCAAAGGCCCGGCCAAGTAGGTGCGCCCTACTGCCGACAAGGCCGACAACAAGGCAAACTGAGTCGCCGAATAGGTCCGATTGCACAAAGCCATCAGCAAGGCGACGAACGCCGCCGTACCCAGGCCTCCACATAAGTTTTCCAAGCCGACCACAAAGCCCATCAACCACATGGACGGGGCTGTTTCGATGGCAATCAGCCAATAACCCAGGTTGGAGACTGCCTGCAAAATCCCAAAAATCATCAGGGCCCGGTACAGCCCCAGGCGAGCCATAATCGCGCCACCCATCAAGGCCCCGACGACAGTGGCTGCCAGACCAAAGACCTTATTGATTGTGCCCACTTCAGACAGGGAAAAACCCGCTGCCCGAATCAGAAACGTAGTAGACAAGGCTCCGGCAAATGCATCCCCTAGCTTGTACAGCACAATCAGGGCCAGCACACTCCAGGCTCCTGGGCGCGAAAAAAAGTCCGCCAAGGGGGCGACCACCGCTTCAGACAAACTGCGCGGTGGACGGCTTTGTTCCTGGGGATCTGGAGACACCAGGGTCACCAGAGCGCACAGAGCCATGAAAAAGCCCATCAGGAAGTAGGTGTTGGACCAGCCCAGCCATCGATCCGCCAGGATCAGCGCCAGGCCTCCGGACACGATCATGGCCAGGCGGTAGCCCATGACCTTGACCGCCGCCCCCGCTGCGCGTTCCTGAGCCTGCAGCACGTCTGTGCAATAGGCATCAAAGGCAATGTCCTGCGTAGCGGACAGAAATGCCACCCAGACTGCCAGCAAAGCCAATGCTGTCAGATTGACGCCGGGCGAGAAAAAGCCCATTGCGGCAATCGAGGCCGCCAACATTAATTGAGTGACCAAGATCCAGCCGCGCCGACGCCCCATGAAAGGAGGCGCATAGCGATCAATCAGCGGAGCCCAGAGAAACTTGAGCGTATAGGCCGAGCCGACCAGGGTTAAAAACCCGATCTCGGTCAGCGATACATTTTCAACGGTTGCCCAGGCCTGCAAAGTGCCTGACACCAGGGCCAGGGGCAGACCACTGGCAAACCCCAGAATCAGCAAAGGCAAGACTCGGGGACTGGTATAGACACGTGACACGTCAGGCCTTAGCGTTTAGAGGCAGGAGAATGGGGAGATTCAAAACGGTACATGGCCAAGGTACTACGCCAGCCCGGCAAAAAGCGCACGGTGTTGCTGCCATTGAATGCAGCCCGTTCAAGGATGCGTAGACCCACAGATTGGGCCAGATCCTGGAAGTCTTTCATGGTGCACAAATGGATGTTGGGCGTGTTGTACCACTGGTAAGGCATCTCGCCGGTGACCGGCATGCGTCCGCGCAAAATGCTCCAGCCATGTGGCCAATAACCGAAGTTAGGAAACGAGACGATACCATACCGCGCCACCCGCGCCATCTCGCGCAGGATGTGTTCGGTGTGGTGCATGGACTGCAAGGTCTTGGACAGCACCACCGTTTCGAACTGCTGATCGCTAAACAGCGCCAGCCCTTTTTCCAAGTCTTGCTGAATGACATTGACGCCACGGCGCACCGAGGCAATGACACATTGGTCATTCAATTCCACACCCGTGCCCACCACCTGACGCGTATCGCGCAAGTGAGCCAGCAAGGTGCCGTCATTACAGCCCAGGTCCAGCACACGCGAACCAGGCTCAATCCACTGCGCAATGCGCAACAAGTCCGGTCTTAGCATGGCGGGATCCACTTGTATCTGTGGCGTAGTCATTCTGCCAACACCCCTGTAGTGCGCGTCCGTGCGGGCAGCCCCAACTTGGCGGCGATCTGGTCATAGTAGCCCTGCACAACGGCGTGGTAACGCTGGTCTTCCAGCAAGAAGGCATCATGCCCATGGGGCGCATCAATTTCCGCGTAGGTGACCTGACGCTGATTGCGCAGCAGGGCCTGCACGATTTCGCGCGAGCGCTCCGGCGAAAAGCGCCAGTCCGTACTAAAGGACACCAGCAAGAACTTGGCCACCACTTTTTCAAATGCCTTGACCAGATCCCCCTGGAACTGACGCGAGGGATCAAAGTAATCCAGAGCACGCGTAATAATCAGGTAGGTATTGGCGTCAAAGTAGCGCGAGAACTTCTCGCCCTGATAACGCAGGTAGGACTCTACCTCGAACTCCACCCCGTAGTTGTAGTGGTATTCGCCGCCTTGTGCCGGTTCCCGCTGATTACGGCCAAACTTTTCAGCCATGACGGTATCGGACAAATAGGTAATGTGGCCGACCATGCGCGCCACCCCCAGACCCGCCTTGGGCACCACACCGTGCTCGTAGTAATTACCACCGTGAAACTGCGGGTCGGACAAGATGGCGCTACGAGCTACTTCGTTAAAGGCAATATTTTGTGCAGACAGGCGAGGCGTACTGGCAATGACGACACAGTTTTCAACCCGCTCCGGGCAACTGATTGCCCAGCTCAAGGCCTGCATGCCACCCAGCGAACCGCCCATGACGGCGGCAAATTTACGTATGCCAAAGTAATCGGCCAGACGAGCCTGAGCACGGACCCAATCTTCCACCGTCAGTACCGGAAAGGCCGAGCCCCAAGGCTTGCCGGTATCCGGATTGATGCTGGACGGGCCGGTCGAGCCAAAGCAGGAGCCAATATTGTTTACGCCAATGACAAAGAAGCGATCAGTATCTACCGCTTTGCCAGGGCCGACCATATTGTCCCACCAGCCTATGCTTTTGGGATCGTCGTCGTAATAACCAGCAACGTGATGCGAGGCATTGAGCGCATGGCACACCAATACTGCATTGCTGCGTTCATTATTCAAGGTGCCGTATGTTTCGACAGCCAGCTCATAGCTGGGCAGGATTTGCCCACTGCGCAGATGCAGGGGTTCATCAAAGGCGATAAGTTCGGCTTGGACAGGGCCCACGGAACCTTCGGGGATCAGACCGCAGGATGGGCTAAGGACGCCAGCGTCGGCGTTAGGGACGGAATCAGTGGCCATCAGGACCTCTTTAGCTGGATTTATGGAGCGCCCGCAAGCGGATCAGGCAAATCGGCGCAAAACGTATAAGACAAAATTCTAGCATCGC
>SMEN01000361.1_pt1 | contig 29330 bp, 28 predicted proteins | sample 2456271 | NCBI WGS metagenome assembly SMEN01 (sample SAMN10132593, study PRJNA489261) | soil metagenome | isolation source: day1 control-loamy sand soil ammended with raw manure from dairy cow... | place: USA | collected 2015-04-01 | reverse complement strand
CCAGTTTGTGACGGCCAGACTTAATAGTGACAAACGACAGAACATCCAAGCACTACCGTATGCCATTGCAACCGGGCGCACAAGTGCCCCGGTTGGCTACCGCGTATTAAGCCTTCGTTTAATACCCGTGTCAAGCAAAAAAACCCCTGTAACCCGCATCATTGCTCACTGTTGATATAGATTTCAGGACTTTCCCTATTTTGCATCGAGAAACTTAACAGGGCGCCGCAAATATGTTATTTGGGTTTGATTGAGCTCAAAATTAGCGAGCTAATACTGCGTTTTTAAAGGTTTTATTCAGCCCCATCTACAGCCACATGTCCTGCGTGCACGGACTCCCCCCCAGAAATCTCCTTACCTGTCCCCGACTTAACCCCATTTCCTTGTCTTGACTGAGGATAGTGGATCGTTTTTCTGCACCCTTCGCTTAGTCGGCAACCGTGCCCATGTTCTCCCGCTTTGCCCTCCTACAATTTTCTGCATTGTCTGACTGCATTTCAGCAGTCTTCACCGTCAAGGAGCACAGCGATGCACGGCAAGGTTTATCTGGTCGGAGCGGGACCTGGCGACCCGGAACTTCTTACTCTACGCGCCTTATATCTGCTGCAAAACGCAGAGGCAGTGGTCTACGACCGACTGGTCAGCCCCGCCATCATGGAATGTATCAACCCCGACGCCACTCTTCACGATGTAGGTAAAGTCGCAGCCTGCAAACCCAGCATGCAGGACGACATTAACCACATTCTTTTATGTTTGGCCAGAACGCATCAACACGTGGTCAGGCTCAAAGGTGGCGATCCTTTTATTTTTGGACGTGGGGGCGAGGAACAAGCTTACCTGCACCAATATGGAGTCACGGTAGAGGTTGTTCCGGGTATTACTGCTGCCACAGGCTGTGCCGCTTCTTTGGGGATTCCTTTAACTCATCGCGGGCTAGCCAGCAGCGTGCGCTTTATTACGGGGCACCTACGGGACAACCAAGGCCTGGAGCTAGACTGGGCCTCTCTATCCGACCCTTCCTGTACGCTGGTGTTCTATATGGCCATGGCCAACTGCAGCCAGATCGTCGAATCTTTGATTCAGCACGGACGCAGCCCACACACGCCCATCGCCCTGGCGCAAGATGCGACCCTCAAAAGCCAGCGCTGGGCCTTGGGCACCCTGCAAAAGTTACCGCAGCTGGTGCAGACGTTTAGTCCTCCGGCCTTACTAATCATCGGTCAGGTTGTGCAACTGCATCCTGACTATCCTGAGCCCATCGAATCCAGCCGTGCAGCACTGACACCTGAGTCTTCCTGGGCATTGATGTGAATGGCTTGCATTTCAGGCTAAAAAAAACAGGCACACGACCTTTAGCTGCGCTGACTCTTGCCCTATTGCCTGCTCTTCTTTTGCCACAAGCACTCGTTGCGGCAGAACACCCGCCCTCCATTGAACGACAAACAGTTTTAAGGGCACTGCTGCATCAAGAGTGTGGCTCTTGCCATGGTTTGTACTTGACGGGTGGGCTGGGGCCCGCTTTGACGCCTGACGCCCTGAAGGGTCAGACCAAAGAACAGATCGCCTTGACGATTATGAAAGGTCGACCTGGTACCGCCATGCCACCCTGGAACCGGTTTCTACAGTCTACAGAAAGCCAGTGGCTGGCCGACTTTCTTCTCCATGCTTCGGGTACTGCCCCATGAAAATACTCATGACTCTTTGCTTAGCCGCGGTCTTAAGTGCTTGCGCCAGTACACCACGCGGCACGCACGACTTAGGCCTGATTGTGGAGCGGGCCAGCGGCAGTGTCGCGCTTGTTGAAACCAGCAAACAAAGTCGCCTTGCGCGTATTGAAGGCTTGGGCGATTTGTCCCATGCCCACATCACTTACTCTCGCGATGGGCGCTACGGCTACGTGTTCGGACGGGATGGTGGTTTAAGCAAGGTGGATCTGCTCAAACAAGTTTTGGTACGTCGCATTATTCAGTCTGGGAATGCGATTGGCGGTGCCATCTCCCAGGATGGCACACTGATTGTGGTGCAGAACTACGAACCGGGAGGGATCAAGGTATTTGATGCAGACACGCTGGATTTAATCAGTGAGGTTCCAGCCTATTACACTCCCAGCCAAAGAGCCAAGGTGGTAGGTTTGGCCGATTTGCCGAACCAACAATTCGCCTATTCCTTGTTCGAGGCAGGTGAGATTTGGTTAACCGATTTATCGGACCCGCTCCATCCCAAAACCCAGCGTTTTGCCGCAGGTCACCAGCCTTACGATGCCATGGTGACTCCTGATGGCCGTTATTACATCGCGGGGCTCTTTGGCGAGGACGCCTTGGCCATGCTGGACTTATGGAAGCCTGGCGATGGGGTGAAGAAAATCCTGAATGGCTATGGCCGTGGCGAGGCGGCCCTGCCCGTCTACAAGATGCCCCATCTACGAGGCTGGTCCATAGCGGGTCAGGACTTATTCCTGCCAGCCATTGGACGGCACGAAGTCCTGGTGGCCAGCACCTTGAACTGGCAAGAAAAAACACGCATTCCCGTTCAAGGACAGCCCGTTTTTGTGATGGCCCAACCGGATGGCCGTCAGGTCTGGGTGAACTTTGCCTTCCCAGATAACGACAAGGTGCAGGTCATTGATGTTGCCACCCTACAAGTTATTCAGACCTTGAATGTTGGCAAGGCTGTCCTGCATATGGAGTTCACTCCACGGGGCGAATCCGTCTGGATTTCAGCGCGAGACGACAACCGTGTCAGCGTGTACGACACCCGTCATTTCCAGCGTCTAAAGACCCTGGACATTCAGCACCCCAGCGGGATATTTTTTACAAATCGGAGCGGTCGCATTGGTTTCTGATCTTTCCCCTTCCGCCTTTCAATTACTCAATGCTTGGCAGCATGGCTTCCCCTTGAGCTCCCGCCCTTTTCGCAACCTGGGCTTGCTTTTGGGGCTTAGTGAACAAACCGTACTGGGCTACTTTCGGGCTTGGCAGACCGAAGGCATCATCAGCCGTATCGGCCCTGTCCTGAACCCTGCCTGTATGAGCAGCACCCTGGTGGGAATGCAGGTCCCTGCTTCCAAGATAAATGATCTTGCCAACTGGATCAGCGCGCTGCCCGCCGTCAACCACAATTACGAGCGCGAACATGCCATCAATGTATGGTTTGTGCTGACGTGTGCGGATGCTGAGGAACGACAGGCAACTCTGAGCCACATAGCCCAACACACCGGCCTACAACCCTTATCTTTGCCTATGCACAAGGCCTATCACATAGACCTGGGATTCAGTCTGGCTGAACATAATAAAGTCGCCAGCCCCTTGGTAAACAGCGGCAGCTTGCCTGCTACAGGTAGCCCGGAACGACGGCTGCTTGAATGCGCCTTACACGGCTTAGAGCTGCATGCAGAGCCCTTCAAGCCCTGGGCAACACAAACCGGGCTGGAAGAAAAACAAGTCCTACAGCAACTTCAATTGTTTCTGGATCACGGCATCTTTCGACGCTTTGGCGTAGTCTTACGTCATCGCGCTTTGGGCTATAGCGCCAATGCCATGTGTGTCTGGACCGTTCCAGACAGCCTCATCGACAGCTTAGGTGAACAGCTGGGCAAGCAAGCTGGTATCACCCTGTGTTATCGACGCCGTCCCCATCCTCCACACTGGCAGCACAATCTGTTTTGCATGATTCACGGCAAAGATCGCCAGCAAGTACTGACTCTACATGCCGCGTTTAACGCCAAGCTGGGCCTGAATCAGTTCGCTCACGAAGTGCTGTTCTCTACGCGTTGCTTCAAGCAGCGTGGCGCATTACTGGCATCGTCGCAACATGACTGATAGCCTACCTACCCTCCTCCACGCGCCCATCGGGCTGGACCGCATAGATCGCCGCATTATCAATCACTTGCAGGATGGATTTCCCATCTGCTCACGGCCGTTTGCCCAACTCGCACCCGATTTTTATTTAAGTGAGTCGGAACTGATTGCTCGCGTGCATCGCTTGCGCCAATCCGGGGTGCTAACCCGCTTCGGCCCTCTGTTCCAAGTGGAGGCTTTAGGGGGTGCTTACTGCCTTGTGGCTATGGCTGTTCCAAGCAAACGCTGGGACAGCACCGTTAAAGCGGTGAATCGCCACCCCGAGGTCGCACATAACTATCAACGTGATCACAGGCTGAATATGTGGTTTGTACTTGCTACGGCTACCCCACAAGACATTGAACGTTGTCTGGCAGAGATCGAAACAGAGACAGGTCTACCCGTCTTCGCCTTCCCTAAGGAACGGGAATACGCCCTAAGCCTAAAGCTGGAGCTATGACATGGGCCCTCTGACCCTTGCCCAAACCGCACTGATCCGTGCATCACAACAGGGTTTGGCGATAGAGCCGCAACCCTATCAAAAGCTCGCCCACGAGCTGGGCGTATCAGAATCCTATGTTCTTGAACAGTTTCAAACCATGCTGTCCCACGGTCAACTACGACGTATTGCCGCCGTGCCCAATCACTACGCTTTAGGCTATGTGGCCAATGCCATGTGCGTCTGGGACATTGCGGATTCTGCTTTAGAGTCGGTGGGTCCTTGGCTGGGATCACAAAGCGGCGTCAGTCATGGCTACCGTCGCCCTCGACGCTTACCAGAATGGCCGTACAACCTGTTTGCCATGCTGCACGGCAAAGACCATGAGACTGTACGGGCCCAAGCACAGACTATTAGCGCAGAAATCCAGCAACGTTTTCCTGATGCATTGCGCGCTCGCGACATCTTGTTTTCCACTGCCATTCTTAAGAAAACCGGCTTGCGTCTTCGGAGTCCCTAAGCATGTTCCGCATCTCCCGTTTCGTCTCCGCCCTGCACTCCCCTGTTGCCCCCCTACGCAGCAGCCACGCACCCGTAGTGATTTGGAATCTGATTCGTCGCTGCAATTTGCATTGCAGCCATTGCTACTCTGCCTCGACTGATAAGGACTTCCCGGGCGAGCTTAATGAGGAGCAAGTCAGTACCGTCATGGATGACCTGCATCAATTTGGAGTACGCGCCCTGATTCTGTCTGGCGGAGAGCCTTTATTACGACCCGATATCTACAATTTAGCCCGACGTGCCAAAGCATTCGGCATGTACGTGGGCCTCTCGTCTAACGGCACTCTGATTACCGAACAAAACATAGACCAGATCGCTGATTGCGGCTTTGATTACGTGGGGATTTCCCTAGACGGTTTGCAAGCTCGGCACGACCGCATTCGTGGACAAGAAGGCGCTTATGCGGCTTCCCTGCGCGGCCTGCGCTTATGCCGAGACAAGCAACTGAAAGTAGGTCTGCGCTTCACTTTGACCCAGGAAAATGCGATTGATCTTAATGGCCTCTTAGCCGTGATGGAGCAAGAGCGCGTAGACCGCTTTTACTTGTCCCATTTGAACTACGCGGGCCGAGGTTTAAGCAATCGTGCGTTGGCCAGCCATCACGCGGTTACCAGGCGAACAATGGAGCAGATTTTCACCACCTGCATGGCCTACCAAAAAGCGGGGAAACCCAAAGAATTCACCTCAGGCAATAACGATGCGGACGGCGTTTTCTTCCTGCACTGGGTACGCCGACACTACCCGGAACAGGCCCCAAAAATTCTGGCCATGCTACGGCAATGGGGTGGGAACTCCTCAGGACAAGGAATTGCCAATATTGATAACCGAGGCAATGTCCACCCCGATACGATGTGGTGGCACTACAGTTTAGGGAATGTATTGAAGCGCCCCTTTTCCGAGATCTGGTCCAACGCACAGGAACCGCTACTGACGGGCTTGCGCCAACGGCCTAGGCCAGTTCAAGGACGCTGCGCAGGCTGCTCCTATCTGGATGTCTGCAATGGTAATACCCGTACCCGTGCTGAAAAAAGTACGGGTAATGTGTGGGCACAAGACCCAGGCTGCTATCTGACTGAGCAGGAAATTCAAGTATGAATTTTGAGCTCAAAGCCTCCCTCCACAAGCAAAGGAGAGACGTAAACCAGCGAGAGGACAGGGCTAAAACCTTGTAAAGACAAAGGGACGGGGACAGAACCTCACGACACATAAAAAGCAAATAAGAAGCAAATAAGAAGCAAATAAGAGAGGAGCAAGAGTGACTTGCCCCTCTCTTATTGCTCGACCAAGCCAGACTCCTAGTTTGCCCCTCCTCGACAAAAGCGGCTCACACCAGATCGCAACCCAAACCTTCTTGTCGCAGCAGGCTTATCAAAGGCTGCGCATCCCACGCCGCCTTCCACGCAATCACGACACGCTCTCCCGGAACCCAAGAGCGACACAGTGGCTTCCAGAAGGCTGGAGACAGCAAGGTGTCTTGCAAGACCACGCCCGCTTGGTCCAGAGCCATCAAACGTGCATCCCGGCGGGCTTTCTCAAGAACACCAGGCAAAATTAATGGTAGGTACAACACCCAGTCCGCTTGATTCAATTTACGCAAGGCTCGTAGGGTCAGTAAATCCACTGCCTCCAAGTCCGCAATCGGCAAGATGGTGACCTGAATATGCTGCTGGGGTGTCTCGCTCTGCAAGGCAGTCTCGAATGCGGCCAGCGCCTCGGCATGCTGCCCTTGTGCCAGGAGAGCAGGAATATTGCTATCCAGCACGTAATCAAAGAAATGACGACGGGTATGCACATCAGGAAAAGCCTGCTTGATCGCATTCCGCTGACGAGCCAGCAAAGCCGCCAAGTCGCCCACCGATTCCGGCAGCTCGCTTTCGATCCATTCGCGGACTCGTCGTGCCAGTACAGGAGCCGACCCTGCTGAAGAAACGGCCACCATCAGTGGCGAGCGGTCGATCATGGCGGGCACCTGGACGGTAGACAGTTGCCCGTCATCGACCACATTACAGGGCAAATGCAAGGCGTCGGCAGCCTGAGCCACGATACGGTTGATCTCGCGCCGCCCGGTTGCCGCAACGACCAGCCAGGCCTCGCGCACATGCTCGACTGCAAACACGGTAAACAAACTGCTTAAAACGCCTGCCTGGGCACTGGCTCGCAACCAAGAGGTCTGCTCGGGCGCAACCACGGTTACCAGCGCACCCGCACGCAGCAGCAGCCGGACCTTGCGTTCGGCCACGGCACCACCACCCACTACCGTCACAGCCTTACCGGTCAGATTGAAGAACAAAGGAAACACATTCATTGCACTGCATCCTTAAGGCGCCAGTTTTCACTGGCACCCGGTTCATACTTACTTCAAGCTGGAAAAGTAGCCAGCCAGCTCATTCACCATTTCCGGGCTGAGGGGCTCAGCCATCGGGCTCATAATGGGGTCGTTGCGTTCACGGGTCTTGAACTGCTGTAGCTGCTTGACCAGATACTCCACTTTCTGCCCAGCCAGATTGGGATACATACCTTCTGTACTGATGCCCTCGATGCCATGGCAGGATGCACATAAGGGCAACATGGACGAGGCTTGTGTAGACAGTTCAGATTGTCCATGTGTCCCGACCAGACCTGCCGGCTTCTCCGCCGCCCAAGCTACACCGGAACCTAATAGGCTGATGAGCGCCACGCTGATAAAAAGCTGCTTCATGACGTTCCTTTGCTTAGAATTTTTGGGTTTCAGGCTGACCGATTGTGAGCCAGCGTGTACGAGCGCGCGAGAAAATACCCGATGGGCTTTCCATCTTGTGCTCAGCCACCAACTCCAGACTGCGGCTGTCGTAAATTTTCAGACGATCACCCCAGTAGCCTGAACTGACGTACAAGTAATCGCCTGTGCGGTTGTAGTTGGGGAAGAAAGCATGCCCCCCGACATCCAGGGTCTTAACGACAGACAGGGTGTTTTTATCGATTAGCTGAATCCAGGCAGCGCGCTTGTCCTTATCGATAATGTCCACCGCCACATAAGGGGCGTTAGGGTGCGCGGCAGGTGATTCAGTAGCCCCAGCAACCGGAATTTGCTTCACCACAGAAAAGTCTTTTGTGTCCCAGGCGGTGACTACGGAGCCCAGCTTGCAGTTACCCATATTGGTGCCAAAGGCCAGCATGCGGCCATTCACCTCGGTGACTGCCCCGGAGCCTGCATGAGGCTGACAACCCGCTGGAATATCTCGTACCACCTTATCGTCCTTCAAGTCGATGGCGACGTACTTGTTGTCATCGTAAGAAGCAACCATGGAGTAGCGGCCATCCGGCGTCAGGAAGGTGTCGTGCAACATGCGCCCTACCTTCGCCAGCTTGGTCACAGGCATATCGGGCTTGTCAGGATCAACAATCCAGATTTGCCCGGCCTGCCGCAACGTCAGCGCGAACTTGTTATTGACCCGGCTACCAATAATGGGCCCACCTGCAGACTTGATGAAATTGCCATCCGGGTCCTCGCCTTCCAGAGCCAGATACTTGACCGGCTCCAAGGTATCGGCTTTCAGGATGACCATGCTGTTGGGCACAAAGGAGCTGAGTGCCAGCCACTTGCCATCCTTGGATAGCGCAATACCGGTGCCTGTCAGGCCCACCTTGGCCTGACGCACAATTTGCAGGGTGTAGAGATCGATCTTGTAGACGTGGCCATCATCACTCTTCAGGTAACCCCAACGCTCCTGACTGGGACTGAACTCCATGATATGGGGAGCACCTACCGTGGCGATTTCACCCACCTTCTGGTTGTTTTTGCCATTGATGAACACAGCACGGGCTTGGTTGCTGCCATCCCCCCGGCCATAGCGCCCTCGGGCCATGATGACCATCAGATCGTAGACCGAGTCGATCTCGTAATTGGGTTTGCTGGGCAAGGTGGATTCATCCACCAGCACTTTCACACTGGAACGGATTTCGTCCATGTCCCAGCTAGGTTCTGCCACGGGCTCGTTTTTGATCATCTTGGCCAGCGCACGGATGTCCTCGTCAGGCAGACGCCCCACAAAAGGGGGCATCAAGGTATCCGGAATTCCGGTCATGATGGTGCCACGCAAGGCAATCTCACTTTGAACCAGGCGTTCACTGTGCAAGCCCGGTGCGATATACCCTCCCCGGTCCGCTGCGTGACACACCGCACAGTTCTGCTGAAACAAGTTGTCTACCCGCAGTTGCTCGTCCGTCGGAGCTGCCAAGGCGGCGCTGACGGCGGTAGACAGGAAGGCGAGGGTCATCATTTTTCTATACATTCCATTACCTCCAACAATTGCCTTGCTAAAGGGCAAGACCACACCAACTATAACGATTGTTATTTTTTGTTGATAAGGTATGGATGCAGATTAAATAAAGGGAATGGTTTTTTTATATCGTAATTACAAGAAACTAAATACTCTTACATAGATAAATACATCCATGACCAAACAGAAGCAAGCAGATCAATAAGCTGGATAAATTTATCACGAACGAATAAACAATTTGACTTAACTCAAGTTAAAACTAGAGTCTGCTGCCTATAGTGGCCCGGCTTGGCTCGCCCTTGATGGTTTTGATTATTTTTCCGGTCCCGCCATGTTTTCTCTACCGATTACCTTGTCACATACCCATAGCCCACCGTACAAGCGACAAATTGCGCGTCAAATTGAAACCCTGATTTGTTCGGGGCGTTTGCAGGAAGGTAACCGCCTGCCCTCCATTAATCGCATGGCTTGCCTGCTTCAAGTTTCCAAAAACACAATTATGGGTGCCTATGACCTATTAATTGATTCCAACCTGATTCATAGCGAACCCAACCGCGGCTTTTTTGTGGCCACGCCAACCCGGAACGGACGTAGCCGTCTGGCGCCGGATTTTGTCCTGGACACCGCCTATTGCACGCGTAGCCTGCGCACCAGTACGGCCCAGGCCAGTGGCGTACACGTTCCTGCCGCCAGTGTGCCCATTCGTTTTGATTTCAAGATTGGTCGGCCTTCGGCTCATGCGTTTCCACTGCGCCAGTTTATTTATCTATCCAATCAACTGTTGCGCTATGCGGGCTCCGCCATGGCGGACTACCCGCCCCCTGAAGGCCTATGGGGCTTGCGTCTGCAGATTGCCGACTATCTGGCTGCCAGCAAGGGCATATTGGCCGACCCGGAGCATATCATCATCACTGCGGGCACACAGGAGTCCCTGAGCCTGATTGCCGCCCACTTTTTGGATGAAAACAGCTGTGCGGTATATGAGTCTCCCGGCTATAACGGCTTTCGACATTTGCTGGCGCGTCATCGTGCCCAAGGTATTCCCGTACCTGTGGACCAGCACGGCCTGTGCAGTGACCAATTGCCCGATCAAACAGTGCAGCTGGCCTTTGTGACGCCCTCCCATCAGTACCCCTTGGGGCACACCCTATCAGTCGCGCGCAGACTGGAGCTGCTGGCCTGGGCGAGTTCCAGCGGTGCATTGATTATCGAAGACGACTATGACGGGGACTTCTGCTATGGCCCGGCCCTGCCCGCACCCCTGAAGGCAATGAGCCCCGGACAGGTGATTTATCTAGGCTCTTTTTCCAAGACCTTGGGCCCCGGTTTACGTCTGGGCTATATGGTTTGTCCACCCGAACTTAGCCAGGACTTTATTGACCGCAAAGCACTGCTCAACAATGGCTCACCGTGGCTGACTCAAGCGGTGCTAGCCCGTTTTTTTGATGAGTACGACTATCCCCGGCATCTGCAATACTTGCGCCGTCGCTATCTGGAACAGCGCAATACGCTGCTGCAGGGTCTGAAGCAAGCATGGGGAAACACGGGCACGGTCAGCGGCCAAAATGCCGGTATGCATCTGGCCTTTCGCCTGCCTCAGCACAGCCCTGATGCGAACCGGGTCGCAGCGCGTGCGCTGCAATGTGGCATACGGCTCTACCCTCTGGCACAAGCTGCCAGTCAGGAAAGAGATAGCAGAGATGTGCGCTATCTGCTTTTTGGCTATGCCAATCTGGAACCCAAGGAGTTACAGCAAGCCATGCGGCATCTAGCCCTGATACAGCCCAGGCTGAACCAAGACTAGATGCGTGACCCACTTAGGACTGAGCCAGCGCCTGATCAAAGTCGGTGGTCAGATCACTAATCTCTTCGATCCCCACGGAGATACGCAGCTGATTATCAGAAATCCCCATCAGGGCGCGCTGCTGGGCCCCCATCTCGTGGTAGATGGTATGAGCAACAGGCAGCACCAGACTGCGGTTATCGCCCAGGTGCGTCGCCAAGATAAAGACCTTCAGGCGATTAAGAAAATCAAAGATTTCAATACCCTCTTCCAGGACAACGCTCATCAGGCCGCCGAAACGTTGACCAAACAACTGAGCCGTGCGTTCGTGTTGAGGGTGATCTTCCAGACCGGGGTACTGCACCCGTTTTACCTTGGGATGGGCTTGCAGATGGCGCGCCAACGCCAAGGCGTTGGAACAGATACGTTCCATACGCAGGGGTAAGGTTTCCGAACCCACGGCCAGGCGGTGAGCCACGTCGGAGGACAAGGTACCGCCCATATCCCGCAAGCCCTTTTTACGGATCTGCACCAGTCCCCAATTTTGCGTCGTGCCGTTGCGGTAGACCTCGGCGATATTAGGGTAGGTACTCCAGTCAAACAAACCGGTATCAGTGACCATGCCGCCCAAGGCATTACCGTGACCGCCAATATGTTTAGACAGGGAGTTCACCACCAGAGAGGCTTTGAATTCACGGCCAGGGGACAGGTAAGGCGACGACAAGGTGGTATCAACCACGTACAGCAAACCCACGTCCTGACACCACTGCCCCACCCCTTTCAGGTCGGCCACTTGCGTACCTGGATTGGCAATGGTTTCAACAAAAACCATGCGGGTATTGGGCTGGCGTGCCGCCTGCACATCGGCAAGATTCGTCGCATCGACCAGCGTGGTCTGCACGCCCAGATCGCGCAAGGTACCCAGCAGGCTGTTGGTATTACCAAATAGATATTTGCTGGCAATCAGGTGATCGCCCTGGCGCAGCAAGGTGAACAAGGTTGCCGTCAGCGCCGCCATTCCCGTCGCAAAGCTGACACTGCCTACGCCTTTTTCCATGCGCGTAACCTTGGCCTCCAGCGCCGCCGTGGTGGGCGTGCCCTGTCGGGAATAGGTAAAGCCGGGCTTGCCCTGAAAGACCGCAGCCAGCTCACGCGCATCCTGGAAACCGAACTCGGTCGATGGGTGCAGGGGCTGATGAATAGCGCCATACTGCGTGCCCAAGCGACGGTCAGAGTGCAAGGTAGAGGTAATAAAGCCGTTTTCGTCCATGATCGTTTCAAAGCCCATGTTGCGTGTCCACACCGTCAGCACTAATCGGGGTTTACCCGGCCGACGGCCAATTAAGCATTATCTGGTGAAGCGGCGGATGAAACCCGTCGTTTTTTATACAAATAAGTAATTAAGTAAGTAACAAGACTTCAAAGAAATTAAGGCTGGCTACGCTGACGCAGGGTTTCGTACAAACAAACAGCGCTGGCAACACTGACGTTCAGGCTTTCTACGGCACCCATCATAGGAATGGAAACCAGCTCATCGCAGGTCTCGCGGGTCAAGCGGCGCATGCCCTCGCCCTCGGCACCCATCACCCAGGCCATGGGACGACGTGCATCCACCTGATGGAGGGTGTGCGTAGCCTGATCGCTAGTACCCACCAGCCAGACATCGCGATCGCGCAGCAGGCGCATAGTGCGGGCCAGATTCGTCACGGTAATATAAGGCGTGGATTCAGCACCACCACTGGCGACACGGGAGACCGTGGCATTCAAACCCACAGCGCGATCGCGTGGCGCAATCACCGCATGCGCTCCAGCCGCATTGGCGCTACGCAAACAAGCGCCCAGATTGTGCGGGTCCGTTACACCGTCCAGAATCAGCAGGAAAGGAACCTGACCGGCCTCTTCCAGATCATCCAGCAATTCATTTACATCCACCGCCAGTTCTTGCTCCAGAGCCAGCGCCACGACCCCTTGATGACGGGTACCCTTGGCCAAGCCTTCCAGACGCTCGACTGGCACAGCCATGACTTTCAAACCGGCCTGTTCTACCTGTTCGATAAAGGCCAGCATCCGTTTATCGCGCCGGGTCTGATCCACATACACTTCGCGCACCGAAGCAGCGCTGTAACGAACTCGGGCAATAACGGCGTGAAAACCGGCCAAAACCTGCTGAGGCATAACAATCCTTGGGGAAATAAGAGCAAATAAAGAAAGCCGGGCAAAAAGCCCGGCTTGGCATTATACGCCTATCGGCGTCGCCCTCGAGGGCTACGTGTGGACTTAGCAGGCTTGGCCGCCTTTTCCGCGCTGCGTTTCTCGTCCCGCTCGGCCTGCTTTTGAGAAGCACGTCGTTGGGATGCAGTTGTTCCTTTCAAAGCCAGCGGTTTGGTCGAAGCCGCTTTTTTGATAGAACGCTCGGAGGGTTCAGACGCTTCAGCCGCCGCCTTCACCGCTTTGTAGCCAACACCCTTGACCAAACGAAACTCGATACGCCGCGCTTCCAGATCGACGCGTGCCACCTGAACCTGGACCGCATCGGTCAAACGATAACGCAGACCGGTACGTTCGCCACGCAACTCGTTCGTGGTGTCGTTGTACTGAAAGTAATCCGCACCCAGTTCCGAGACATGAACCAGACCTTCTACATACAAGGTGTCCAACGTCACGAACAGGCCAAAGCTGGTTACGCCGCTCACCTTGCCGGAGTATTCCTCGCCCACATGCTCTTTAACGAACCAGCACTTGAGCCAGGCTTCCACATCTTTGGAGGCTTCGTCTGCACGGCGCTCACGTGACGAGAGCAAGGCGCCCAATTTTTCCCAACGAGCAAAGTCGCGTTTGCTCGCTGGTAAGGCAGCATCGCCCGGATCTTCTGCAATCGCAGGAATGTAGCGCTGGCCCTTCAAAATACCTTTGATTACGCGATGCACCAGCAAGTCTGGATAACGGCGAATCGGTGAGGTGAAATGGGCATACTGCGAATAAGCCAAACCAAAGTGGCCTGTTTTTTCCGGGCTGTAAATGGCCTGCTGCATGGAACGCAGACACATGGTCTGAATCACGGCAAAGTCAGAACGACCACGGGCCGCAGCCACCACTTTGGCGTAGTCGGCCGACGTAGGCTCTTCACCCCCTTCCAGCGTCAAGCCCAGACCGCGCAAGTACTCGCGCAAGGCTTCCAGTTTGGGGGGGGTTGGGCCTTCATGCACACGGTACAAACCATTGCGACGGCTGCGTGCAATAAAGTCTGCTGCGCAGGTATTGGCGGCCAACATACATTCTTCAATCAGCTTGTGTGCATCGTTGCGAATCAACGGTTCGATGCGCTCGATACGACCCAAGGGATTGCAGACAATCTTGGTTTCGACCGTATCGAAATCAATTGCGCCACGAGCGGTACGGCGTTCTGCCAGCAAGCGATACAAGGAATACAGGTTCTGCACCGGTTCCAGCACATGCTGAATCTGCGTGGCAGCGGGGCCATTAGGCTGCTGCAAGGCGCTCCAGATATCGGAATACGTGGTGCGCGCGTGGGAGTGGATGACCGCTTCGTAAAACTGATACGCTGACACGGTACCGGATTTGGCGCCGTCGGCCAGCACGACCATGTCGCAAACCATAACCAGACGGTCGACCGACGGGTTCAAGGAGCAGATCCCGTTGGACAGACTTTCGGGCAGCATGGGGATCACACGGCGTGGGAAATACACGCTGGTGCCACGCTCCAGGGCATCTTCGTCCAGTGCATCACCGGAACGCACGTAATGGCTGACATCGGCAATCGCAACCAGCAAACGCCAGGCCCAGCGAGGACGTTTGCCCGCACCAATGTCTACGCGTTCACAATAAACCGCATCGTCAAAGTCGCGTGCGTCTTCACCGTCAATAGTGATGAACGGCACATCGCGCAAATCGACACGGCCTTTATATTCATTGGGTTTTACCTTGGCGGGAATGCGGGCAGCCTGTGTAAGGGCTTTTTCGGAGAAATCGACCGGCACGTCAAACTTGCGCACGGCAATCTCGATTTCCATACCGGGATCGTCAATCTCACCCAGCACTTCCACCACGCGGCCCAACGGCTGGCGGTGACGCTCGGGCTGCTGGGTAATCTCTACCGTGACGACCTGGCCTGGCTCGGCCTCGCCCTGCTCCCCGCTAGGAATCAGGATGTCGTGCTTGATGCGCTGATCTTCAGGCACCACGATAAAGGTGCCACGCTCGCGCAAGAAACGGCCCACCAACTTGCTGGTATGGCGCGCTGTAACTTCCACAATCGAGGCATCGGGCTTGCCGCGGTACTCGCCGACGATGCGTACCATAACGTGGTCGCCGTGCAACACTTTGGCCATCTCTCGCGGCGACAGGAACAGATCAGGCTGCCCATCGTCACGCTGCAAGAAGCCGAAACCGTCGCGATGGCCCAACACTTTGCCCGCGATGAAACCAGTTTGCTTATTTTTCCGGATCTTGCCTTCGGGGGAAATCAGCAGCTGACCATCACGCTCCATCGCGCGCACACGCCGCTCAAAACCCACCGTAATGTCTTCACCCAAACCCAGGCTATCCGCCAGAGCCTGCAGAGTCAGGCCGTCTGCCTCATCGCTCAGCCCCGCCAGGATCACTTCCCGCGCTGGGGTTTCCGGGTCGAAGTCAGGCGGCAATTCATAACGGCCCGTTGATTGAATACGGTCCTCAGTTCTGTCTTGATGTTTTTTATTCAAAAGGACACTTCCATTATTAATAAAGTAGCACAACCATAAGCATACAACGATTGCCCAGGTGGCGGAATTGGTAGACGCGCATGGTTCAGGTCCATGTGCCTTCGGGTGTGGAGGTTCGAGTCCTCTCCTGGGCACCAAAAATTCCGAAAGGTCGATCATCGCAAGATGGTCGACCTTTTTTGTTTTGCTGCCCAGCCCCAGCAGGTGTATTGCAACAAGCTTTTATAGCTTATCCGCACTTTCTCAGACCAAGCGCTTCCAGACCGTGCCTATTTTGCGGCCCAAATATCACCATTTGATGACGCTGCGCCCAAACGAGAACCGGCTGCCTGAAAAGCAGCCCGCGAGACCTGCTCAAGACTAGGATAAATTAACCGCCGCAAGCGCCCAACTGGGACCAGCCTTGCGCGCTTCGGTGTCGACGTTCGGGACATCGGTGACCGGGCTCCCACGGATCAGGGCCTGCGCATCTGGCCCATTGCACCGATTTGACGATCATCGGCGCCGTCTCCATCGCCCAGGCCGCGCCTTAGTTCAACCCGGCCCCGCGTCCGTGAACAAGGCCGAAATATGCTCGTACAGCCAGAGCGCGCCGGCATCCAGCAGACGCCCATTCGGATAATGCAGGCCGATGTCCACTTGCGGAGTCAAAAAGGGCAAAGCCTTGCAGGTCAATTCGCCTGACTGGCACAAGGCGTATGCAATGGACTGGGGCGCGACCAGCAGCACGTCGTCCTGCTCCAGCAGCGGTTTCAATGACTGGTAGCCATCAACCTCGAGCACATAGCGCAGGCTTTTTCCCTGCCCCCGCATGAACTGGGTGATGCTGTAGTAGGGAAATTCATCCGTATCGATTTTTATATGCCGGGCATTTAAGAAAAATGGCATATCCAGCTTATCCGAATCAGGCATTGTTATTTTTCTGCCTACGCATAAAAACGATTCCTGATACAGCTTCCGGGATACATATAAATCAGTGTTTTCCATTTCCGGACAAATAGCGGCGTCGATTACTGATTTATACAAACTGCTTTCAAGCGTCGCCTTATCGGCATTCACGATGTCCAGGCATATGCTGGGGGCGGCCTGACGCAACGACATATACAGCCGGGGCAAGGCGCTGTGCCGCATGGCCGGACTGAAGGCCACGCGAAAGCGCCTGTCGCTGCGTTCAGGCTCAAAATCGTAGGCCAGACGCAAGGCGGTCTGCAACGCCTGGATGGCGTTCTCGACAGGCTGAAACATAGCTTGCGCCATGCGCGTGGGCTGCATTCCACCCTTGGCCCGGACAAACAGAACATCGTCAAAGTGCAGTCTGAGCCGCGCCAGAGCATGGCTGATCGCCGGTTGACTCAGGTGCATGCGCACCGCCGCCCGGGACAAATTACGCTCCTGATAGATCACCACAAATATCCGCAGCAGATTCAGGTCCATGCGCGACAGGTCCATACTATTCGCCCCATTGATAATCGTTATGAAAACAACGAACTTGACCCTATTCCAGGCCAGCCATACATTTATTATTGATTTAAAAATTTTAAGTTTCAATCAATTATTGGCAAATAGGTGTCCGGATATGGAAGCACGAAATCCTATCGCGAATCAACATTGTTCTCTGTCGCTTCGCATCACGAGCCGCCGACGCGAATGTCTGGATGTCTATTCCTATCGGCTTGCAAACATCGATGGCTCTGCACTTCCCGAGTGGCAGGCGGGCGCGCACATAGACGTTGAAACCCCCTGCGGTCTGACACGTCAATATTCCTTGTGTGGAGATCCCGCCCAGCGCCAACACTGGGATATCGCCGTCAAACTGACATCGACATCGGGCGGAGGTTCGCGCTCTATCCATGAACGGCTGAAGGTCGGCGACACGCTTCAGGTCAGCCCGCCGCGCCACGCCTTTACGCTTCAGCCGCATCCCCAATCCTGCGTGCTGCTGGCGGCCGGCATAGGAATCACGCCCTTGTTGAGTATGGCCTGGCAGTTGCACCACGAGCGCCACCCCTTTCAGCTACTGTATTTTTCGTCGTCGGCGCAGCACACGGCGTTCCTGGACACTCTGCGCAGCGCACCATTCCATCAGCAAGTTCATTTCCATACGGGACTGGAGCGGGAGTTGATCAAAGAGCGCATCCGTCAGGCCATGTCCGTGCAGCATGGCACAGCGGTCTATACCTGCGGCCCCTCCGGCTTCATGGAGCTGATTGATTACATCAAGCATTCGCAGTGCCTGGACATCCCCGTCTATGCCGAACGCTTCAGCGCACCACCCACGAGCCCCACCTTCAATCACGAGTTTCGCGTACGTCTGAACCGCAGAAACGCGTTGGAGATTCCCGTCGCCGCCCACCAAAGCATTCTAGAAGCCTTGGAACAGCACGGCATTCCAGTAGACAGTGCCTGCCGCCAAGGCATATGCGGCGCCTGCGTGCAGACCGTGATCGACGGTACGGCCCTGCACAGGGACTTCTGCCTTTCGCCGGAAGAAAGAGAGCAGGAGCGCCTGATCTGCCTCTGCGTTTCCCGAGCGGCCGATGCCATCCTGACCCTGGACTTGTAGTTCGTCTTGCATTTTTCGTTCTCTTCACCGCCTGGCCTGAGCCCGGCAAGGAGTTTTCATGCCTTCTGACATCTCATCCCTGTTCCAGGACGCCTGCATAGACAGGCGGGTCTACACCGATCCATCCCTGTTTGAACTGGAGCAGGAACACATTTTCGCCAAAGTCTGGCACTACGTCGGGCATGAGTCTCAGCTCACGGCACCGGGGCAGTACATCAGCCTGGATGTGCTCAATCAACCCGTCTTGGTCATCCAGGGCCAGGACGGGATCAACCGGGCTTTTTTTAACCGTTGTCCGCACCGCGGCGCCCAGCTGACACGCCAGGCCTGTGGGCACGCTGAACAACTGGTCTGCTCCTACCATGCGTGGACCTTTGATACCTGCGGTGCGCTGCGCGGTATTCCCATGAGCAGCGGTTATGAGGCGACGCCCGTGCAGGATCGCGCCGAGCAATGGGGCCTGACGCCGGTGCCCAGACTGGAGAGCTACGCCGGATTCTTGTTCGTCAATCTGGATCGCCAGGCGCCAGGCCTGGAGCAATGGCTCGGCGTCAATGCCGGCAATCTGCTCAATATGGTGGAGCGCTCTCCCAGCGGCCTGATCGAGCCATTCGGCGGCGTGTTCCGAATGACCCAACGCAACAACTGGAAGATTTACCTGGAAAATCTTCATGACGGCGCTCATGCCTTGCCCACCCATCAGTCCTCGGTCCTGCCAGCTCGCCAGACCAGCACGCTTACACAGGATCCCTGGAGCAAACTGCAGGCCGACATCGTCAGCGCCAATGGGCAAAGCCCCCGAAAAATGGCGGCCCTTTCCGTGAACTGCTTCGAACTGGGGCACAGCGAGATGTTCGGTTTCCGCGAGAGCCGCCCGGACACCGCGCAGCAGCAAGAATATGAAGCCCAGCTGCGTCAGTTTCATGGCGCGCAGAAGGCCGAAGACGTGCTGCACACCGATAGGCACATCGCCCTGTTCTACCCAAATCTGTCCGTCACGCCGAACTGGATGCAACTTCGGGTCATCACCCCCATCGCCGTCAACCAGACCCGCGTGGATACCCATAGCTTTCGTCTGGTGGGCGCCTCGGACGCCGTCAACCGCCGGATTATTTCCTTTGCCAATGCCGTCAATTCGCCCACGTCGCTGATACGGGCCGATGACCTGGAAAACTTCGAGCGCATCGAGTCCGGCCTGCGCGTCCAGGAACGCCGCTGGGTCAGCGCACATCGGGAGCAGTCCAAGGAAGAGCAGCCGGTTGGGCCTTCTCACGCGATGAGCGAGCGCTACGTGCGCAACCAATTCCATGCCTGGAAAAACTATATGGAGCACGCCGAATGAAAACCAGTTCAAAAGAACAGGTGCTCGATTTTCTGCACACCGAAAATCAGTTACTGGATGAGCAGCGCCATGAAGAATGGCTGACGCTTTTCCACCCCGATGCACACTATTGGATCCCGGCGCAGGCTGGGCAAAGCGACCCCTTGCTGCATATTTCTCTTTGCCATGAGAACCTGGAACTGCTCACCATGCGAATCGCACGGCTGCGGCATCCGCAGGCGCACGGACTCGCCCAGCCTATACGCACCTCACGCATGCTGTGCAATGTGCGTATTTCCGAACAGGATAACGGCGCAATTCTGGCCAGCGGACATTTCCTGGTGCATGAATGGCAAGGAGAGCGGCTGCGTCAATTTGCCGGTCAAGTCGACTATTCGTTACGGATGGGCCACGAACTGAAGATCACGCAGAAAAAGATCAGCCTGGTCAATGTCGAAGCCCCTTTCGAGGCCATCCAAATCCTGTTGTAAGACCCCCACCCTCTTTACCACCAAGGATGCCGCATCATGATCAAGAAAACGCTCTGCGCGCTGGCTGTTGTCAGTGCCTGTCCCCTGGTTCAACCTGCTGTCCAAGCGGCCTCGTTTCCACAAGGCCCCATTACCATCACGGTTCCTTATCCTCCCGGTTCGGCCGCCGACACAACCGCCCGGCTGGTGGCGCAGGGCATGGCCAAAGAACTTCAGACCAGCATCATTGTCGAGAACCGGAGCGGTGCAAGCGGAGCTATTGGAACGGCGGCAGGAGCCCGGGCCAAGGCGGACGGCCACCACCTGACCCTGATCGCCTCGCCCGCCGTCATGACCATGCTGCAAATGAAACAGCCGGGCTTCGACCTGGAGCATGACTTCGCCCCCATCGGCGCGATCAACGAGTTCTTCAACACGCTGGTGGTGAACAGCAAGCTGGGCATCGCCGATTTCGAGCAATTCAAGCAATACGTGCAGAAACACCCTGGCACATTCAATTTTGCGACCGCCGGCAACGCAACTCCATCCGACTATGCGGGGCGTCAATTGTCCAGAAAGCATGGGCTGAATATGACGTTCATCCCCTACCAGGGCTCCACGCCAGCCATGCTATCCATCGTCTCCGGCGAGTCCGACGGCGCCATCATGGTTGCTGGCCCTGCCATCCCGCACATCCTCTCAGGCCAATTGACCGCGTTGGCCGTCATGGCCGAGCAGCCGCTCAAGGCCCTGCCCCTGGTCCCACCCAGCAAAGCCAGCGGCGTGGATATCATCACCAGCGGGTGGACAGGATTGGTAGCCCCCAAAAATACGTCCGCCGATCGCATTGAAGTTTTGAATCAGGCACTAAACAAGACCTTGCAGTCCGACACCCGGCTGCAAGAGACTATGGATACCTATGGGGGTGTCTTACTGCCCGGCACGCCGCAACAACTGAACCAACGCATCCGCGATGAAATCCAGCAGCTCAGGCAAGATATGCAGACGCTGTATCCGCCTTCATAACCAGTTTGCCCGGGGTACTTCGGCACTTTGCAGGGCAGGCTGATGTCCAGTCCTAAAATAGGTTGACAGGTTTTCTGCCTGAAAAACGCCTGATGCACCGCATCAGGCGTTTTGTATTTCAAAGCGGTATGCAGTCTTGCCTGCTTATAGATGTGCACCGATTGACGCTCCTTCAGTAAGGGGAAAAAGTGTCAACGTAATTCAGGACGGGTCAATGCAGCGCTAAAAAAACCGACTGTCTGTCTCTAAACAATCGGTTTCAGGTTTAAGAATGTACGGTGCTTAACCGCCGCAGCCGCCGCAGCATGCGCCATCTTCACCGTGTGCGGGCTTGGCAATTTGATAACCTGCCCGCTCAACCGCCGCATGCAGATCTTCCAGTGACACCTGGGTTTCATCAAAACGTACCGAAGCCTTCGCGTTCTCAAACGAGGCATCGGCAGCTTGCACGCCCTCTAACGCCGCCAAGGCGATGGCCACTTTATCGGCACATTCAGGGTGTTGCAGACCCGCCAGTTTCAGCATTCCAACTTGCATTTTTCGTCCCTTTGACATGAGGTGAGGCAGTTGATGACAGAGCCACCGCCCATAAAGATATATATTAAATAGATCTTATTGATTCAGCAAGGTATGGAAGGCTACAAAAAAGAATCACTTGATCTGCTTACGGCAACCACCCAGCCTAGAAGGCGACAACGTACTCCGCCGGGGGACTCTTTGTACCACTATTTTCAGGGCAGATTTTCCCGGAACACTACAATGCTGTTCATGGGCTTGAGCTTCAAACCCGATTCGCCCCCCTCCCCTATTTGGCGGGCTGAGGTTAGTACCCGCACACAATTCAAAATTGACTGCTGCGGGTCCTGCATGATGATGGCATCCAAGCTGCCGTCGATCAGTAAGGCCCGTACATCAGACGTAAGCCCATGACCGACAAAGATGATTTTTTTGTCTCGCCGCGCCTCTTTCAGCGCTCGTGCCACCCCTTCAGGGGCACCGCCAATGTTGTAGATGCCAATCAAATCGGCATGCTGCTCCAGAAGCAGCCGAGTTTGTCGGTAATTGCTTTGTGCATCGTCATGGCCTTCACGCAAACCGATCACCCGGTCTACCCAGCCTTTTTCCTGCATTAACTGCAAAAAACCCGATTCCCGATCGCAGTGAGCGCGGTAGCACAGGCTACCCGCAATTAAACCAAAGCTGCCCGACTGCCCACCGCCAAGACGGCTAAGCAGATACGCTGCCAAACGGCCGGTTGCCACATTATCCAACCCCACATACCCGCAGCGTGCTGAAGCGGACAAGTCTGAAATCAAGGTCACCACCGGGATGCCATCATGAACCAAGGTATCGACTGCCTCCCGCACCACCGGGTGTTCCAGCGCCATGAACACCACGCCGTCCGTGCGGCCACGCAAGTCTAGAAGCGCCTTGGCCAGCGAAACATGATCAAAGCCATTAAAGACCTCCGTGTGGCAATCCACATTGAAGGGCTGCAACTGCGTCTGTGAATAGTCGATGGCATCACCAAACATATGGATCACTCGATTGCTACCTGCGGGCAGCAAAAACGTGATGCGCATGGGTGTGAGGTGACGGTCCGCACTAAACTCAGCATCGCTGATGTAGTTCAGTCTGCGAGCTGCTTTAAGTACGTGCTGGACCGTGGCCGGACGTACACCGGGACGACGGTTCAAGACTCGGTCCACCGTCGCGGTAGACACACCCGCCAGGCGAGCAATATCGCTGATTTTGGGAATTTTATTATTCAATCAAAAACCATCATTGGATTGGCTGGACAGGCTTTAAGTGGCTTCTATACCATACAAAAAGACTAGTGCAACAGCACAGCAAAAAACATCATAAAAACATGTAAACCATAGGGAGACAAGGCCACGCATTTTAGGATCAGTTCGTTCTGATTCCGCCCGATGCCTTTGGCTTCACCCGCACGCCATGACATATACCTTTGACTTTTCAAGCGTGCTGCTTCAATGGCCGCAACTGTTGCAAGGGGCCTGGATGACTATCAAGTTATCCGTTCCGGCTACCGTGTTCGGTTTTATTGCTGGCACCTTGCTGGCTATTGGACGGCGCAGCTCCTCGCCGTTGATTACCCGTCTTTGCGGCTTTTATGTAGAGATCATCCGCAATACCCCCTTGCTGGTACAAATTTTCCTGGTCTTTTTCGGCCTGGCGACGCTGGGCTGGAAAGTCAGCGCATTCGGCGCAGCCCTGGCCGCCTTGGTCATCAACGTGGCCGCCTACACCTGCGAAATCATGCGGGCCGGCATGGATTCGATTCACAAGGGCCAACTGGAAGCCGCTGAATGCCTGGGCCTGACACGCGCTCAAACTTACTGGCACGTCATTTTGCTGCCGGCATTAGAGCGAGTCTACCCGTCTCTGTGTAGCCAATATGTCCTGTTGATGCTGGCCTCATCGGTCACCTCCCAGATTTCGGTTGAAGAGTTGACGGCTATGGCCAACCACATTCAGGCCGACACCTTCCGGCCCTTTGAAGCCTACATTCTGGTTGCCGTGCTGTATCTAGCCCTGTCCTTGCTGATGCGCCTGGTCTTATGGCTAAGCGGGCAATGGATGTTTTCTCGTCAGCGTGCGCTGCGCGGCCGGAGCTAAACCATGTTCACAAGTGGATTCAATGCCAACCATCTGAACTTCCTGTTGGAGGGCGCTTTGTGGACCGTCGTCCTGTCCCTGATTTCCTTTATCGGAGGCGGTATCGGCGGAGGCCTAGTAGCCCTGGCACGCATCAGCCCCTGGCGTCCCCTGCGCTATCTGGCCATTGCTTACATCCAGATTATTCAAGGCACGCCCTTGCTGGTGATTCTTTTTCTGTCCTACTTCGGGCTGAGCATCATGGGACTGACCCTGCCGCCTTTAATCGCGGCCGGTCTTTCCATGACGATTTACGTCAGTGCTTATCTGGGCGAGATCTGGCGCGGCAGTATCCAGTCGGTGGCCCGCACTCAGTGGGAAGCGGCCGAATGTCTGGCCCTATCCCGCTGGCAACGGCTGTATCTGGTGATTCTGCCCCAGGCAGTGCGTATTGCCACCCCACCTACAGTCGGTTTCATGGTGCAGATCATCAAGAACACTTCGCTGGCTTCCATTGTAGGTTTTGTGGAACTGGTGCGCGCCGGTCAGTTGATCAATAACTCGATCTTCCAACCTTTCCTTATCTACGTGCTGATTGCCGCCCTGTATTTCGCGCTGTGCTATCCCTTGTCGGCCTGGAGCCGCCGCCTGGAGATGCGCCTGCATTTTGCCCATCGTCCGGCGCAGAAATAAGTTCGGATCGCCAAGGAGTTGTTATGTCTATCGTCGTTGAACTCAAAGACGTCTACAAAAGTTTCGGCAGCAATGCTGTCTTAAATGGCGTGACCTTTGCTATTCCTAAAGGTCAGGTCACCGCCATTATCGGGCGCAGTGGCTCGGGAAAAAGTACCGCCTTGCGCTGCATAGACCGGCTGGAAATTATTGATCGAGGCCAGATTGAAGTCTGCGGTCATCAGGTGCATGACCCGGATGTCTGCCTGCGCTCGCTGCGCACGGATGTGGGCATAGTGTTCCAAAGCTATAACCTGTTCCCACATCTGACGGTGGAGCGCAACATCATGCTGGCACCCAAAGTGGTGCGCGGTCGCAGCCGCGAAGAAGCCCATGCTATTTGCCGCCGTACCTTGGAACAAGTTGGCCTGTCCGACAAGGCTCACGCCTATCCCGAGCAGTTATCCGGTGGCCAGCAACAGCGCGTTGCCATTGCTCGCTCCCTGGCCATGGAACCCAAAGTCATGCTGTTTGACGAGGTTACTTCTGCTCTTGACCCGCAACTGACCGGCGAAGTGCTGCGCGTCATTGAACGCCTGGCGGCCGATGGCATGACCATGGTGCTGGTCACCCACGAAATGGAATTTGCTGCACGCGTGGCCGATGTGGTGATTTTCATGCATCAGGGTCGTGTCTGGGAGACCGGCCCCGGCGATATGCTGCGCAATCCCCAAACCCCGGAGCTGCAAGCTTTTCTGGCTCACGGCCTTTAATAATTCTTCCTAGTCCCATAACAATACCCTGACGGAGACAGCACCATGACACTTACAACACTATTGCGTGCCACCATCCTGGCCCTGGGCCTGACTGGATTGTCGGCAACCGCCAGCGCCAACGCGCTGGACGATATCAAAGCAGCAAAGAAAATCCGGGTTGGCATAGACCTGGGTGCCCCCTTCTATGGCTATATCGACGACAAGATGCAAGCTGTCGGCTCTGATGTGGAAACAGCCCGTTTGCTGGCCCAAGATCTGGGTGTGGAGTTGGAAATTGTCCAGACTACAAACTCGGCCCGCATCCCAAACCTGCTTTCCAACAAGGCAGACCTAATTATCTCCTCGCTGTCGATTACGCCAGAGCGCGCCAAGGCTGTGGATTTCTCCATTCCCTACGGCGCGATTCAAGCCGCCGTTGGCGCCCCCAAAGATGTAGCGATCTCCGGCATGCAAGACCTGGCCGGCAAGCGTGTTGCCGTGACTCGCGGCGGTCCGCAAGACAAGCTGATTAGCGAGCGGGCACCGCAAGCGAACCTGGTTCGTTTTGATGATGAGGCCGCATCTATTACCGCAGCCGCCAGCGGCCAGACTGACATTGTCGCCATTACCCCACCCATCATCAAAGCCATTGCCGACCGCAATCCTTCACGCCCTTTTGAGGTGAAGTTTGTTATCGAGTCTTACAAGTTGGGCATTGCCATGCGTCAGAACGAACCCGAGCTGAAAAGCTGGGTCGATGAATGGGTCAAGGCCAATCTACAAAACGGCAAGCTCAATGAAATCCACTTGAAACACGCCGGCGTTCCTATCCCTGACGACATCGTTCAGGGCGCCGGGCAGTAATTAGCCGCCGGGCAGCTTGGCCCGGCCCTCTCCTGTCTTGATTAACCCTCCGACGGCACCGCCTTGCCTGTGCCGCGGGACAGGCTGCGCCCTGACCCAGCCTCTTTACCCCTTCAGGAATTGTTTATGAGTACCTTATTTGGTGAAATTCGCCAGCTTGGCTACGTGGTGCGTGATATTGAAGCCGCGATGGACTACTGGAGCCGCCAACTGGGTGTAGGCCCCTGGTATTACAACCCCAAAGTCGGTATCAAGAACTACCAATACCGGGGCGAGTCTTACGACCCGCACAACTCGGTCGCCTTGGCCAACTCCGGCTTTGTACAGGTAGAGCTGATTCAATGCCGTAACAACGTACCTTCCATGTACCGGGACTTTTTGCAGGCAGGTCAGTTGGGCCTGCAGCACGTAGCCTACTGGACGGAGAACTACGACGCCGATTTGCAGCGTGCGCTGGATCACGGTCTGAAAGTCGTGATGAGCGGCGAAGTCGGCGAACGTGGCCGCTTCTGCTACTTCGACACGGAATTTCATCCCGGTGCTGTGGTTGAGTTGTCTGAGGTGGCCGGCCCCAAAGGCAAAATGTTTTCCATGATTCGCGCCGCTTCCGAGAACTGGGATGGCAGCAACCCAGTGCGCCCTTTCCCTGATCTGAGCACGCTATAGGTTCTAGACCGCATGAGCACTGACACTTTTCTGGCCCGCTACCTGATTGAAACGCCACTGGCTCCCGAGCAGGTGGCGCAAGTCATCGCTGGCGAACAATCCTGCGGAACGTTTACCCGCGTTGCGGGCGAGACGGACGAGCTGCGCGAACGGGCGCGAGCCACTGTTGAACGGGTACAAAGACTGGAAAGCGTGCCACAACCCAGCCTGTCCAATGCCTTACTGGAGCGGCGCGGAACACAAGGCCCCTACCATCGGGCCTGGGTGGATATCCGCTTTCCCATCGACAATATTGGGGCAAACCTGCCTACCCTGGCTGCCTGCGTCACTGGCAATCTCTTTGACCTGGGCGAAGTGACAGGCTTGCGACTGGAAGCGCTAGAGCTCCCTGCGCATTACCGCCGCCGCTTTGACAAGCCAAGCCTGGGGATTGCCGGCACGCGTTCCCGAGTTGGCGTCGCCCACAATGCCATGGTGGGCACCATCATCAAACCCAGTGTGGGCCTGCGCACCGCCGATGTCGTCCAGTTGGTGCAAACCTTATGCGATGCCGGTGTGGACTTCATCAAGGATGATGAGGTCTGCGCCGACCCGGCGCACTCGCCGCTGCACGAGCGCATCCCTGCTGTGATGGCCGTCATTCGCGACCACGAGCAACGTACAGGCAAGCATGTGATGTTCGCCTTTAACATCAGCGACGAGACAGACGCGATGAAACGCCATGCGGATCTCGTGGAGCAGGAAGGAGGCAGTTGCGTGATGGTCAGCCAGAACTGGGTAGGCTATTCTGCCCTGCAAACCTTGCGTCGCCACACGGACCTGGCCTTGCATGCACATCGCAATGGCTATGGGGCTTTGTCTCGACATCCACTGCTCGGGATCTCCGTCTGCGCCTATCAGACCCTATGGCGTCTGGCCGGAGCCGACCACATTCACGTGCACGGTCTGGACGGCAAGTTTGCCCAACCCGATCAGGAAGTGCGTGAAGCAATTGCACATTGCCTGAACCGCCTGGACGACCAAAGCGATGATCGCGTGTTGCCAGTCGTGTCTTCCGGACAATGGGCGGGAACCGTCCCTGCCACCTGGCAAGCAGCGGGCAGCACGGATGTGCTCTTTATGGCAGGTGGAGGGATTCTTGCTCACCCCGGTGGTGCTCATGCCGGTGTATTGAGCCTGCAGCAAGCCTGGCAGGCTGCCGATCAGGGCATCAGCTTGCAGGATCAGGCCAAGAGTTGCAGCGAACTGGCTCAAGCCCTGGAATTTTTTGGCCCCAAGATGGCCTGAGCGAGCAATAATCATGACTGAATTGCGCCCAGACTATGTTTGGTATGGCGACGACTTCACCGGGGCAAGCGATACCTTGGCGACTTTAAGCCAGGGAGGCGTCAAGGCTATTTTACTTCTGCACACTCCCAGTGCGCAGAATCTGGGCAAGCTGCAGGAAATGGAAGCAATCGGCCTAGCCGGTGCAACGCGTTCACTCAAGCCAGAGCTGATACGCAATGCGCTACGTGACGTCATTCCGTTTCTACACCGCCTGCAGCCAAAAATCCTGCACTACAAGATCTGCTCAACCTTCGACAGCAGCCCTGACACCGGTAATATTGCCGTTGCACTGGAATGCTTGCGTCCGCTCGCTAAGGTCGCTGTCAGTCCGATCCTAGGGGGCCAAATCAACCTGGGGCGCTACTGCCTTTTCGGGAATCTCTTTGCACAGGCCGGACAAGATGGCCAGGTATACCGGATAGACCGACACCCTACGATGGGTGCGCATCCCGTTACTCCCATGAATGAAGCCGATCTATTGCTTCACTTACAGGCACAAGGCCTGGAAAACCTATCCTCCTTGCCTTGGACTGCGTACCGACACGCAGACTACAGCGCCGCTAATCAAAGTCAGCAATGGCAGTTGCTAGCGGCAGTAGAGGGACATCTGCACCCTTTGCTGGATATTGCCCAGGACTCGGACACTGATCATGCAGGTGAGCTGCTGCAGAAACTAAGTCAACATGGCACGGTTCTGGTAGCGGGCGCCAGCAGTGTGGCGCAAGCTTATTTGAGCCAGCGTGCGCCAATAGGGATGACGATACAAACGGGATTAAAGCCCAGCGAGCAGCCCGTTTTGATTCTGGTGGGAAGCCAGTCCCCCGTCACTGCCATGCAGCTAGCCAACTGCCAGCAAGCGGAGATTATTGAGCTGGACCCGTTTGAACTGCACAACTGTGCCGACTATGGCCCTCGCTTACAAAAAACCGTGATGCAAAGTCTGGAGCAAGGGCATCATACTTTGCTGAAAACCCAAGCGACCAATCACCATCTGGGTGCAAAATCGATCCTGCCAACACAAGTGGTCGCCCACGACACGGCCCAGTTTCTACGTACGCTGGTCAAGGGGCTGCGGCAAAAACAACTTTTGTCGCGACTCTGCATTGCAGGCGGGGATACCTCCAGCTTGAGCACGCAAGCACTAGGCATCTGGGGTTTGAGTTTTCTGGGTCTGGTCAGCCCGGGGGTGGCAGCCTGCCTATGCCATAGCGATGACGAGGTAAACGGCTTGGAACTGGTGCTGAAAGGTGGGCAGATGGGGCCAGTGGACTTTTTTGATCGGGTAATTGCGGGGAACCTACGCTGATCTGTCTGCCGGCTGAAACTTCCTATAGGACTGCCACAACAAAAAAGGCCGATCATTTTTCAATGATCGGCCTTTCGGAATTTTGGTGCCCAGAAGAGGACTCGGTCACATCAACGCGACCCCGGTCGGGCCTGCATGCC
>SMEN01000100.1_pt1 | contig 29457 bp, 23 predicted proteins | sample 2456271 | NCBI WGS metagenome assembly SMEN01 (sample SAMN10132593, study PRJNA489261) | soil metagenome | isolation source: day1 control-loamy sand soil ammended with raw manure from dairy cow... | place: USA | collected 2015-04-01 | reverse complement strand
TGCGCGTATCTCGGCCTTGCTGGCTGGCCTGCCACATACCGTGGCGGGCATGACTGTGAACCGTTTCTGCGCTTCGGGTTTGAGTGCCATCGCCATTGCCGCCGACCGTATCCGTACGGGTCAGGCTGACATCATTGTGGCCGCCGGTGTGGAATCCATGAGCCAAGTACCGGTAATGGGTGTGGGTACCACCTTCAGCCCCGAGATTTTTACCTCGGATGATAACTACGGCATTGCTTACGGCATGGGTTTGACGGCCGAGGAAGTCGCCCGCCAGTGGAAAGTGTCCCGTGAAGATCAGGATGCCTTTGCGTTGGCATCGCATCAGAAAGCCGTCAAGGCCTGGGAGTCGGGAGAGTTCACGGGGGAAGTCTTGCCCGTATCGGTGACACGCCGCCAGCCCAATCTAGCCACCCAGGAAATCATGGTCAAGACCCAAGTGGTTGATCGTGATGAAGGCCCGCGTCCCGATACCAGTCTGGACGTGCTGGGCAAGCTGCGTCCTGTATTTGCAGCACGTGGTTCGGTGACAGCAGGGAACAGTTCGCAGATGTCCGACGGTGCTGGCGCTTTGCTGGTGGTGTCCGAGCGTGCTTTGCGCGAACACAATCTGACGCCCTTGGCTCGCTTTGTGACCTTCTCGGTGCGTGGCGTGCCACCGCAGATCATGGGCATCGGCCCTAAAGAAGCCGTACCTCATGCCCTGGCGTTGGCGGGCTTGAAGCAAGACCAGATGGATTGGATCGAGCTGAACGAAGCCTTTGCCGCCCAGTCTCTGGCGGTGATTCGTGATCTGGGCCTGGACCCAGACCGCGTCAATCCGCTGGGTGGCGCAATTGCCATGGGCCACCCTCTGGGCGCGACTGGTGCCATGCGTGCTGCGACCGTGGTTCATGCTTTGCAGCGCCGCCAGTTGAAATACGGCATGCTGACCATGTGTATCGGTACAGGCATGGGAGCCGCCGGGATTTTCGAGCGTACGTAATTCCAGGTCTGGCCCTGGTTCTATCTCTGTGTTGCAGCAAGCCGCCTTCGGGCGGCTTTTTTATTGGACCGCCATTGAGCTTTGATGGGTCATATGTACTACGTGTAAGTAAATCTGCTTAAAACCCGCTAAATGTCAAAAAAGTAAAGGTTTGTTGTTGTCATAGAGTAGACATGGGCCCAAGCCATAGTCCTTTTCATTGTGTTGAACAGCTCACACGGAGGATGTATGGGATTGCCCTCTCACTTGGTGCCCAGCCTGCACGTTCCCCCTTTGTTCTGGCAGGGGTGGGTCACGGCCCGTCTGGAGTCGGGGCAGTTTGAAATCGACTGCGGCGAGCGTTGCTGGCAGGCCCGGCTTGCGGTCAGTTGTCTAGTGCAACCACAAGTGGGTGACCAGGTTTGGGTTGGTGGTGCCGATGGCGAGCAGGCTTATGTGTTTGCCGTACTGGAGCGCCCCCAAGGTGGAGTTTTGCATTTGGTGGCTGAACAGGGTTTGCATGTGCAAGCCTCCCAAGGCAGTGTCCACATCCAATCCGAGATGGACCTGACCTTGCAGGCAGGCGGGCATTTACGGCAGTCCGGCCGGGAGTTGAGTCTGACAGCGGGCACATTGCGGATTTTGTCCCGGGTGCAGGAAACCGTGGCGGACCGACTATCTCAAGTGTGTAATCACGTGTTCCGGCTGACTGAAAAAGAAGAGCGTTGGCGCGGCGGCCGGCTGGATGTGCAGGCTCAGCATCAGATGCGCCTGCATGCCCGTCATACCTTGTTGACCGCACGCGAGCTGGTCAAAGTAGATGCCGACCAAATTCATATGGGATAAGCATGCTGACAGAACGTCTTGTACAAGTGCATAGCCCGCTGGGGCCGGAGGTCTTGCTGTTTCATGCTCTACAAGGGCGGGAAGCCTTGTCCCAGCCCTTTGAGTTGCAGCTTGATGTGGTGTGCAACACGCCTTTGCTGGATTTGCGCAGCCTGCTGGGCGAGTCCCTGAGCCTGGAAATTAAGACGCCTTTGGGAGTTCCGCGTTTTCTGGATGGTCGCATCAGCGCTTTTCGCTTGCTGGGTAAAACTGGCCGCAGCGACCGTTTCTATACCTACAGGGCGACCTTGCGTCCTTGGTTGTGGTTCTTGAGCCAGAACATGGACAGCCGGATCTTTCAGGAAAAGACGGTTCCCGAGGTCTTGCAGGAAGTGCTGGGTCGTTATCCCTTTGCGTGGGAGTCGCGTCTGACGCAGGACTATCCGCGCCAAACCTATTGCGTGCAGTACCAGGAAAGTGATTTTCAGTTTGTCAGCCGTTTGATGGAGCGCGAGGGGATTTACTACTGGTTTGAGCATCGTAATGGTGCACACACCCTGGTGATGGCTGACGATGCAGGCCAGCATGCGACAGCGCCTTGGCTGTCGGATCTGCCTTTTGTCTCGCCTGACCGGGTTGCACACCCCGATGTTGAACATATTCATGCCTGGCACCCCTACGAGCAAGTGACCCCAGGTCGCTATGCGACGGCGGATTACGACTATTGCAAGCCGGGAGCCAGCCTGGATGCCACCCGCAGTAATCCGGCAGAACACGCTTTGGGCGATTTGGAAGTTTATGAGTGGGCCGGTGGTTATACCGAGCCTCAGCATGGAGAACATTACTCTCGCCTGCGGCTGGAAGCCTTGCAAGCCGTACGCAGTCAGGCACAGGCCCAGACTAATGCGCGTGGCGTCGCGCCTGGCTACTTACTGTCTGTGCGCAATCATCCGCGCCCCGAGGACAACCGTGATTATCTGGTGACCCAGGTTGATTACGACTTTCTGGATGTGGGGCATACCGGCGAGAGCGGGATGGCTAGCCACTACTTCATCGATTTTCTGGTTATTCCGTCCAGCCAGCCATACCGCCCCTTGCGGCTTACGCCCATCCCACGTACTTATGGTCCCCAAACTGCCAAGGTAGTGGGCAAAAGTGGTGAGCAGTTGTGGACTGATCAGTATGGCCGCATCAAAGTTCAGTTTTTGTGGGACCGCTATGGGCAGGCTAATGAAAATAGCTCCTGCTGGCTACGCGTTTCCAGCCCTTGGGCAGGCGGTGGCTTTGGCGGTATTCAGTTGCCTCGCGTGGGTGACGAAGTCATTGTGGATTTTTTGGGAGGCGACCCAGACCGGCCGATTGCGGTGGGGCGTGTGTATAACGCGAGCAATATGCCACCCTGGAACCTGCCGGACAATGCGACGCAAAGCGGCTTTCTAAGCCGATCTAAAGACGGTGACCCCAGCAACGCCAACGCCTTCATGTTCGAGGACAGAGCCGGGCAGGAACGTATTTGGCTGCATGCCGAGCGCAATCTGGATACGGAGGTTGAGGGCGACGAAACACATACTGTCGATGGTAACCGGACCACAGTGGTGACGGGACACGACACTTTGGGCGTCATGGCGACCCGGACAACCACCGTACAGGCGCTGGAAACCGAAACCTTTAATAGCGGTGTTGTACGGACGGTGATCGGTGATCTGGTGGAAACCATAGAAGGTGAGCAGACCCGGACTCATACCGGCAATGTGACGCGGACGGTAACGGGTGATGTGACTGATACGCTGACGGGCGATCTGACCCGAACGATTACCGGGGATGTTACCCATACCGTCACGGGCGAGGTCACCGATGCGATTACGGGTGTGCGCAATTCGACACAGACCGGCGATTACACCCGCACGATAACGGGTGCGGTGGATTACACCGTGACCGGTGATGTCAAAGAAACCATTACGGGTGACGTGGACCTTTCCACCACCGGCAATGTGACCGATACCTTGACGGGTAATCTGACTAAAAGTATTTCCGGACCGGTGGATATTACCGCCTCAGCAGGGGTGAATATCACTACGCCCAGCTGGAAGGTCAATGTGACGGGTGTTGAAAAGTGGTGGATACCGCATACCGAAAAAGTCACGGGGTTCCGCCTGAATGGCACCATTTCCTCTCTGGATGCCTGGGGCATTCGGGCGCAGGGCTATCTGGTTAATTTTCAGGCTGCCGTTTTGAAAATGGACCATTCCGCCTTCAAAGATGAGAAAGCCTATACGGCTATCAAGACCAGCGCAGTGTATCTGGGCAAACAGGCCGTGCGTGTGGGAAGTTCGACTTTGCGTCTGGCCAAGTCTGGCTTGCACATCTTTTTCTAAGGATATCAGCGACGATGTTGGGACAGTTTATGTGGATGGTTTTTTGCGTACTGCTGGGAGCCATCATGATCTCGATAGGCGTGGCCCTTGAGTGGCGGGACTGGCTACCTTATTTAGTCGTTTTGCCCATGCTGATAGCGGTCGGTGGTTTTGTCGCCGCTTACCGGGGTTTTCTGCGTTACTGGCGCGCCTGGCCTGAGCAACGTTTGTATCAGCGTCTGCACAGTGCGGGTATTGTTCCACGGCAGGCGGTGATCTTGTCCCAGTATGAGCTTTTGCCAGAGGTCTTCAAATCCGCCTATCCCTTGATGCGACTGGGGCTGGAGGTGGAGGGGCAACCAACCCATGTTGATGTGCTGGTGCAGCCTGAACTGAGTAATCGCTTCCAGCCGGGTAATGAAGTGAGCGTGTTGTGTGATCCGGCTAATGTGCAGCGCTGTGCCTTGAATCGCGAACAGGTGACCTTACAGCTCAAGCCAGCAGCTAACTCCTATGGGGATTGATGGGGGCAGCGGCATGCGTATCGTAAAACCTTTGCGGCTTGGTATCTTGGCGCGCCCCTGGAGTTGGCGCGGGCAACATGCCTTGGGTATTTCTGTGCAGGCTTGGTGCTCGATGGATGCACCGCATTTACTCAGCACGGATGCACGCATGTGGCAGGGGGTCGCCGACCTGATGCAGGGCGATGATGTGCTGGATCTGGCTCTGCCTAAACCCTGCGCTGAATTCCTGGTGTCGGGTCATGCCTGTGCACCGGGTGGCGAGGCGGTGCCCCAATTGGCTGTGCAAGCACGCGTGGGGCCGATAGAAAAGAAGCTGGCGGTCTTTGGGACGCGACATTGGCGTCAAGGCAGACCGGGGCCAGCAGACCCTTTTTGTCGTGTGCCTTTGGATGGTACCCGCAGCTGGGGTGGGCCACAGTATGCAGATAACCCGGCCGGTATGGGAATGGAAGCCTCCGCGCCGGGCGAGCCGCTCTACTTGCCTCAGGTAGAGCCTTGGGAAGGGCGCGTGTACCGCCCTGGAGACCAAGGGCGAGTAGCGGGTTTGGGGCCTGTTTCACCGTTACGACCGCGTCGCTTTCGCTTGGCGGGTAGCTATGACCCTACTTGGCAAAAGGGAGATCCTGGCATGATGCTGGACAGCCTGGATCCGCATTTTTTTAACGCCGCCGAAGCGGATCAGTGGTGGCCTAAGCAAGCGCACTGGCCTGCTGATACGTGTTGGGAACTACAGCACTTACATCCACACCGGCCCAACTGGCAGGGTACGTTGCCGCAGTGGGAGGCTCTGTGCTGGTATCAGGATCGCCGTATACCGGGTTTACGGAAGTTGAGTCTGAAGCACACGACAGTCTGGTTTTTCCCTGATCTGGGGCAGATGTTGCTGCTATATCAAGGCAGTGTGCCGGTTCAGGATGCACAGGCTCAAGATGTGAGCTTGTTGATGCCTGCCTTGGAGTCTTTAGGGCAGCCTCGTGGTCAAGAGCATTATGAGCAGGTGCTGCGTTCGCGCAGTGAAGGCGATCAGGCTGGGCTTTTTGCCTTACGTGATCAGGACTTGTTGCCCGCTGGCTGTAGCGCGCCCTTGGGGGATGCGCAAACGACGCCGGACGATCCGCTGGCCTTGACCATGCGTACCCGTTTGGAGCGGTGGGCAATGGCTGCCGCGCAGGATCATCCTGCTTGGCAAAACGAGTGGTTTGCGATGGCGCAGGCCGGGCCACCCAAGCCTATGGATGTGGATAGGACGGATTGGGTGCAGGAGGTGCGTCAGGCGAATCGTCAGCAATGGGATGCGCGTCAGCAAATGGCAGAAGGGATGGAGAAAGTGCAGCAGATGCAGCGCCAATCGCCCTTTAAGGGTACGGTGCGCAGCCGTGTTTCCGCGCGTGAGACAGAGCGCATGTTGAGCCAGCTGGATAACGCAGCCAGCAATCAGCCTCCGGTGTCTGCCTTGCTGGCCCAACCGATGGAAGAAGCTAGACGCGTCTTGCAGGCTTACGCGCCTGCGCCATCGCCTGCGTCCGATTTGCGGCAGCAGCGTTTGCGCAGACGCGTGGAATTGATTCTGGCAGGCACGCGAAATCTGTCTGGTCTGGACTTGAGTGGCCTGCGGTTGCAGGGCTTCGATTTCTCTGGCGTGCGGTGTGTAGGTACTTGCTTCAATAATGCTGTGTTGACGTGTGGCACGTTTGCGGGAGCGGATTGCTCGGGGGCCACTTTTGTACGGGCAAGGCTGGAGCAGGTCCAGTTCAATCAATCACAGCTGGATGAGGTGGACTTCAGTGCTGCGGTCTTGCAGTCCGTGCAGTTTCACCAAGTGCAGGCGACCCGCTGGCAGCTACGGGAGTCTAGTTGGCAAGATGTGAGCTTCCGGGAGTCAAGTTTGCAGGAGCAAGAGTGGCTGGATGTAGATATGCTGCGTTGCACTTTTGAGGCCTCGCAGTTGCAGGGCGTGCAGTATCTGATGCGATCGCGCTTGTCCGGCTTGTCCTATCTGGATTGTCAGCTACAGCAGTGTGCTTGGCTGGATTGTGACCTGCGAGAGCTGTCTGTGCGCGGCTCCACTTTGGTGGAGGTGTCCTGGCTGTTGGGTTTGTTGGACGGTGTCCTGGATTGTCGTGATAGCACCTGGCGTCAAAGTGTAGTGTCTGGCTTGGACATACCGGGAGCGGACTGGAGCAGCGCGCGTTTGGAAGAGAGCAATTTACGCGAGCTGGATTTGTCACAATCCTGTTTTGAGAATGCTCAGCTGACTCGTTGTGACTTGTCGGGTGCGAACCTGCGAGGCTCGCATTGGACGCAGGCTCGTTTAAGCGACTGTATTTTGATTGATACGGATTTCAGCCAGGCCCGCCTGCATAAGGTCGACATGAGCAACAGCCTTGCTGGTAGCGCAAATGTGCAAGGTGCCTCGCTGGATACGGTGAACTTCTTTCGGGCGGATCTGACCGGTCTGCAAACGGATGCTCGCACCTGTAGCCGGAACCTGTATATGCGCACGGCGCGTCGTGATCCGTCCGGAGGGCAGATCTGATGGATGCTCATGTGCTACGTTTGCGAATCCGTGAAGGCGAGCCCTTGCTAGGCCTGGACTTAAGCAATCTGTATCTGCCACCAGGAGACTATTCGGGGGCCGTGTTTATCTCTTGTCGTTTGCCTGGTTTGCAGGGACCGGGCGTCAATCTGGCTGGCTCCCGATTTCATCAATGTGAGTTAAGTGGAGCCGAGCTGGATGCCAGCGTGCTGGATGGTTGTGCGTTTATGGACTGCGTGATGAAAGAGCTTTCCTGTAAGCACGTACGGGCCAGTGACGTGTTGTGGCAGGACTGTGATTTGCACGGTGCCGCCTGGCAAGGCGGTGCCTGGAGTGATTCGCATTGGGCGCAATGTGTGCTGCAGGCAGGAAGCTTTGACCAGGCCTTGTTGCAGCGCTGTACCTGGACGGGTTGCGCAGGAGCGCTGTCTTTGCAAGCGACTCGTTTAGAGGATGTGGCTGTTACGGATATGGATTGGCGGGGCAGTTCGCTGGCGGGTAGCTGCTGGGATAGGGTGACCGCCAAGGGTTGTAATTTTCAGGGCATGAATTTATCGGGATTGGACTTGAGCGGCAGCGTGTTGACGGAGTCCGATTTCAGTCAGGCGGACTTGAGTCATGCGCGGTTGCGCGGGACAAATTTCAAGTCTGCTATCCTAAATCATGCAGTGCTTGATCAGGTGCAGGCCAATCAGGCTCTGTTTGTACAGGCACAGGCCAAAGGGTTGCAGATCCGGGATGCGGAGTTGACGCAAAGCCTGTGGGCGCAGGCTTGGGCTCCTCAGGCCAATTTTTGTCACTCACGCTTGCAACAAGCTTATTTTGCGCAGGCTGTCTTACAGGAAGCGCGTTTTGACCATAGCCAGCTGCGCTATGCGGATTTTTCTTATGCAGATTGCCGCCGTGCCCGTTGGGATAGCGCGAATTTTGAGCGCACGCAGTTTCATCGCTGCCTGCTGGACAAGCCGGGGCAGGAACAGACTTCAGGGTGCTTGCCCAATGATCCGGCCCTGCACGAGGCCGAGAGCTGGACCGCGCGTCACATGAATCTTGAATAAGGAGCCCTGATGTTCGCCAACTGCCAGCGGGGTGGCATGGACATTGCCTTTCCCGATATTTGCAAGACGCCACCGGCCCTGCTGCCCATTCCCTACCCGAATTTTGCGACGGGTTTGATGGGTATTCCCAATGCTTGGAATATCCTGTTGCAAGGTGGGCCTGCCCATAATTTGCTAACCACGATACCTTTGAGTAATGGTGATAATCCGGGCGTGGCCTTGGGCTTGATCTCGCAAACGGTGATGTCGCGGTCGCGATCGATTACCTGCGTACCCAATGTGTTGTGGAAGGGTATCCCGGCCACTCGCCTGACCAGCTTGAGCATGCAAAACACCGTCAATACGGTAGGCATGCGTGTCGTGCCCAGCCAGTTCAAGGTCTTGCTGCTAGGCGGGGGCGGCGCAGGAGGTGGGGCGGGTAAGGCAGGCAAGGCAGGCGCGGGCAGCGGCCCTGATGCCGCTCGCAAGGCGGCAGCACGTGAAGCTAAGCGGGCGCAGCTCAAACGCAACAGGCGGCGCGGTGCTCAGCGCGAGCGCGAAGTGGAGGCCGAATTGAAACAGGAAGGACATGAAGTGATGGGCACTCAGGTGTCTGCAAAAACACCATTGACCCGCCGCGTGATCGATATACTGATCAAAGACAAGAACACGGGAAAAATCCGGGCGGTCGAAGTCAAAAGTGGGGGAGCGCGCCGTTCCTCGACCCAGCTGGCCAAGGACAAGGCCATGGAGAGCAAAGGGGCGCAGTTGATTGGCAAGAATGCGCCTAAGCAGCCACTTCCCAAGAACATACGCATACCTACGGAGGTACGACATTGAAAACGCACACTGATCCCGTTAAATATGACGCTGCGGACTGGCATGTGGGCGGGGACTACCCCTCCGACCTGGGCCCTCAGGGCGGACGCACGCACATTGGCATGTATCTGGCCTGGCTGGTTGAAAAAGGTTTGCTGGCCAATGCGTTTATAGACCGCTATCCCAACGAGGTTCGACAATGCCGCGATCATATGATTAAAGGCTCGCAACTGCTGCAAGAGTGTTGTGACGACGTGCTGGTTAGCGAAGACATGTCGGAGATGGGTAAAGCCTTCAGCGACTTTTATTACGACGAACTTTACCTGGATGACTACGTCGATACGCTGGACGACGAAGTGTTGCCATCCATCTACCACGTGCCCGATGACTGGGACAGCTACGAAACGCTGCGCCCCGTTCTTGAACAACGCTACCAGCACTGGCGTCAGGAGCAGGGCTTGGACGATTAGTTTCGGCCCGTCTGTTCTTTTTTGTTGAAAGCGCTGCCTGCGGGCGGCGCTTTTGCTTTATTTGCTTCAAAAAGAGCGTAAATACATCTATTTTGCAAAATAAGTAAGGAAAAATTTTCGTCAAAAAGGTGTCACCTTCGCTGCCTAGACTGGGTCCGTGATCAGTTATCCGAGACAAGAGCTATGGTCGAAGGAATACAGGGGCAGTGGCAGCCAGCCTGGATTGTGGCGCCCGAAAATGCCTGCTACGGCGACAACCTGGAATACGAAGCAGACTTTCTGGCCCTGCTGCAGGCCCTGCAAGTGCAGGGTGAGCAGCAGTTTGGGCAAACCATCATTCCGGCCCAAGTGCCGGATTGGACACGCATTGTTCGTTTGGTACAGGACTTGCTGGATCGCTCGGCCGATATTCGTTTGCTGGTGGTGCTGGCCCAGGCGCGTTTGCAGACCAGTGGCTTGCCCGCTTTGGTGGAAGTTTGCGACTGGTTGTTGAGCGCACTTCAACGAGGCTGGGCACAAGTTCACCCGCGTTTGCATGAAGATGGCGAGCTGGACCCCTTGCCACGCGTCAATGCCCTGGCAGGGCTGTCAGCCATTGATGGTCTGGGCCGTTTGATGCGTGAAGCCCCCGTGGTCAGCCTGGGGCATCGTCAATTGAATTTGCGTGAAGTCGGCTATGTGCTTGATGGTAGCCAGAAAGAATCGGGTCTGCCGGGTCGGGATCGTCTGGTGGAAGAGCTGCGCCGCGCTTTTGCAGCCGGCCAGGGGCAGACCGTCGCCTTGAGCCGCTTGCGCCAGTTTCGACAGGAACTGGAGGCGCTGGTGCTTCGTCATCTGGACGCCGAGTGGTCTGTCCGTCTGGATGGGGCCTGGGACACCGTGGAAGCGGCTTGCTCGGTACTGGACGCGTCAACGTCACTGCCTGCCGCGCCGGAGCCTGTGCCAACAAGCAGCACCAGCCCGGTTCAATCCCCCGCTGTCACCCCACTTGTGCCCGTAATGGACTTGATGGGCTGGCAAAACCTACATGTTTCATCCCGTGAAGAAGTGATGCTGGTGCTGGACAAGCTGGTGGCCTATTTCGAGCATCACGAGCCCAGTCATCCCGCCCCTTTGCTACTGCGTCGCGCCCAACAACTGGTGCCTATGGGTTTTCACGAGCTGATTCGTGATCTTGCGCCGGGAGCCTGGGAGCAGATTCAGGTGTTCATGCCTAGATCTGAAGTGGCGAATACCGCCTCTTAATTCAATAAACCAACTGGAGAAGACCTGATGTCTGTGAAATCCAATTCTGGCAGCGGCCAGAAATTCCTTGGGCGCAATCGGGCTCCGCGTGTGCAAATTGAGTACGACGTAGAACTGTACGGCGCCGAGCATCGTGTGCAACTGCCTTTTGTGATGGGTGTGCTGGCTGATCTGGCCGGGCATAACACGGAGAGCCAGCCGGAGCTGGGCGAGCGCAAATTTCTGGAAATCGACGTGGACAACTTCGATGACCGCATGAAGTCCATCGCACCCAAGCTGAACATGCAGGTTCCCAACAGTTTGAAGGGGGATGGTGTCTTGGGAGTGGAGGTGTCCTTTGATTCCATGGACAGTTTTTCGCCTGCTGAACTGGCTCGTCAGATCGAGCCGCTGGCCCGCTTGCTGGAAGCGCGTACTCAACTGGCCAATCTGTTGACCTACATGGATGGCAAAAGCGGGGCGGAGGAACTGTTGTCCCGTCTCTTGCAGCAGCCCGAACTCTTGCATGCCTTGGCTGGCCGCCCACCCCAGGCCTTGACCATGGATGAGTCCCAGCCTGATCAGGACCCCGAGTCCAACGCTTAAGGAGCCCGCAGCATGACTTCTACCCAAACCTTGACCGCGACTCGCGATACCGCCCAATTGGACGAGTTGTCGAACCTGTTGCAGCAGGAATTCCGCCCGAAAACCGAACAAGCTCAGCAGGCGGTTGAGTTCGCCGTCACCACCTTGGCGGAGCAGGCCCTGGACCAGTCCGTGACTTTGAGCGATGACGCCTATCAGACCATTCAGGCAGTGATTGCCCAGATCGATCAGAAGATGACCGAGCAGATCAACCACATCCTGCATCACCCCGAATTCCAGCTCCTGGAAGGTGCCTGGCGAGGCCTGCACCATCTGGTCAGCAACACCGAAACAGACGAGCTGCTGCGCATTCGCGTGATGCCTGCGACCAAGAAGGAATTGGCACGCAACCTGAAGCGTTATAAAGGTGTGGCCTGGGATCAAAGCCCTTTGTTCAAGAAAGTGTACGAACAGGAATATGGCCAGTTTGGTGGTGAGCCCTTTGGTTGCCTGGTGGGGGATTACCACTTCGACCACAGCCCACCGGATGTGGAAATGCTGGGTGAACTGGCCCGTATCGGTGCGGCCGCTCATAGCCCCTTTATCGCGGGAGCAGCACCTTCTGTGATGCAGATGGAGTCCTGGCAGGAACTGGCGAACCCACGCGATTTGACCAAGATTTTTTCCAATACCGAATACGCTGCCTGGCAAAGCTTGCGTGAGTCAGACGATGCCCGGTATCTGGGCCTGGCCATGCCGCGCTTTCTGGCGCGCTTGCCCTACGGCGCACGTACCAATCCGGTCGATGAGTTCGACTTCGAGGAAGACACCGATGGAGCCAGCCACGACCGCTACACCTGGGCCAACTCGGCCTATGCCATGGCCGTGAACATCAACCGTTCCTTCAAGAATTTTGGCTGGTGCACGGCGATCCGTGGAGTGGAGTCGGGCGGTGCAGTCGAGAACCTGCCTTGCCATACCTTCCCCACCGATGATGGTGGTGTGGACATCAAATGCCCCACAGAAATCGCCATTAGCGACCGACGTGAAGCCGAGCTGGCCAAGAATGGATTCATGCCCTTGGTGCACCGTAAGAACTCGGATTTTGCGGCCTTTATTGGGGCCCAGTCCTTACAGAAGCCCCAGGAGTACTACGACGCCGATGCCACTGCCAATGCCCGTCTGGCAGCGCGCTTGCCTTACCTGTTTGCCTGCTGCCGCTTCGCGCATTACCTGAAATGCATTGTGCGCGACAAGATCGGTTCGTTCCGCGAACGTGACGATATGGAACGTTGGCTAAACAGCTGGATTATGAACTACGTGGATGGCGATCCGACCAACTCCTCGCAAGAAACCAAAGCTCGCAAACCGTTGGCGGCGGCCGAGGTATCGGTGCAAGAGGTGCCAGACAACCCTGGCTATTATGCCGCCAAGTTCTTTTTGCGACCGCACTACCAGTTGGAAGGGTTGACCGTATCCCTGCGACTGGTGTCCCGCCTGCCTTCGCTCAAAGGTGAGCAGAGCTGATTCCCATCCTGGCCAGTTAATGGCCTTATTCGACCTCCAAGGAGAAAAGCGTGTCTGTTGATATGTTCATGAAAATTGAGGGCGCCAGCGGCGAGTCCAAGGATTCCAACCACAAAGACTGGACCGATATTCTGTCCTTCTCGTGGGGCGCATCTCAGCCTGGCAGCATGAGCTCGGGCGGTGGTGGAGGCCAGGGCAAGGCCAATTTCAACGATTTGCATGTAGTTGCTCGCATCGACAAGGCGGCCCCAGCTGTCATGAAGCATTGCGCCAGCGGAAAGCACTTGGGCAAAGTGGAAGTGTCGGTGTGCAAGGCCGGTGGCGAGCAGGTGGAGTACTCGAAAATCACGCTGGAAGAAGTGCTGGTGACTTCGGTTCAGCTGAACGCCGAGCATGATGTGGAAAGCGTCATGGTCAATTACTCCTTCCAGGCTGCTCGCGTCAAACAGCAGTATTGGGAACAGTCCGATCGTGGCAGTAAAGGTGCTGAAACGCTGGTCGCTTGGGATATCAAACAGAACAAAGAAGCCTGATCGGGCTTAGGTTTTCAGGTAGGGCCGCTATGGACCAATTTCGTTTGCCCGGACGCCGCGGGGCCGCGCTGATGCGCGGTCAGGCGGATCGTTTGCAACCGTGTTTGTTGGACAGGTTGACCGACGAGCGGCCCGATAAAGCTTGGGAGCCTCCTCAGCCCATGAGCCAGTACCAGATGCGTCAGGCGGTGCTGCGTGATCTGGGTCATTTACTCAATACGCCTAATCAGGGGGCAACCCCCTTGATGCAGGCTTTGGCTCATGTGCGTCGTTCTTGCCTGAACTATGGCATGAGCCCGCTGGCCGGTAAAACCATGAGCGAAGTGGAATGGCTGGATGTAGAGGACGCGCTGCGCACGGCTATTTTGCACTTCGAGCCACGCATCTTGCCTGACACCTTGCAGGTGCATTGTCTGGATCACAGTGCTCAGCGCGATTTGCATAACGTCTTGAGCTTGCGCATTCAGGGCCACGTCTGGTGCGAGCCCTATCCGCAAGAATTCTTGCTGCGCACCAGCATCGATCTGGAAAGCGGCCAACTGGACCTTGAAGAGAGCTACACGACGGGATGAATCCGGAGCTGCTGCATTACTACAACCGTGAACTGGCATACCTGCGCGAGCTGGGGGCCGAGTTTGCGCAAGCCTACCCCAAAGTGGCTGCCCGTTTGGGCGTGCATGATACGACGGTAGCCGACCCTTATGTCGAACGCTTGTTAGAGGGTTTCAGCTTTCTCACTGCCCGCATTCAGATGAAAATGGATGCAGAGTTTCCTCGCCTGAGTCAGCAGTTGCTGGACGTAATTCAGCCGTCCTGGCTGATGCCCATGCCCAGCATGGGACTGGTGCAGTTTCGCCCCAGCATGAGCGAAGGAGCGCTGGCGAAAGGCTTTACCATGCCGCGTCACACCACCTTGCGTTCACGCATTCCGGCAGGTGAGCAAACGGCCTGCGAGTTTTCCACCTGTCATGCCGTGTCCTTGTGGCCCATGCAGCTCTCCCAGGTGCGATTGGGAGATGTGGCGGCAGATTTACCCTTGGCCGCGTTGGGAAGTCGACAGGCGGCCCAGGCTCGTTCGGCGTTAAGGCTGGACTTCATTGTGCAAGGCGGTTTGACCTTGGAGGAACTGGCGTTGGACGAACTGAGCCTGCATCTGGATGGCCCGGAGTCTGACAGTAGCCTTTTGTTGGATGCCTTGTTGCGGCAAGCCTTGGGTGTATTTGTACAGATGGAGGATCAGGCACCACAGTTTCTGGCGAACTCGGACTGCCTGAAGCACGATGGTCTGGAAGATGATCAAGCCATCTTGCCTATGGTCTCCCATGAGTTCTCCGGCCATCGATTGTTGCGGGAGTATTTTGCCTTGCCGGGCCGTTTTGCCTTTGTGCGGCTAGGAGGTTTGCAAGCGGCTATCGCCAAACAGCGTGCGCAGGATTTGAAAAGCCGCCGTTGGAGCATTCACATTGTGCTCAAGCAGTCGTGGCCTGATCTGGCGGCTCGAGTCGGCCCCGGTCATGTGCGTTTGTATTGCACGCCCGTTGTGAATTTATTCCGCCGCCGCAGCGAACGCATGGCCTTGCGCCCGCAGGCAACAGACCATCATGTCGTTATGGATAGAACCCGGCCCCTGGATTTTGAGGTCTGCATGATGGAGCAGGTGCAAGGGCATGGTCGGCAAGAAACGGACAGTGTCCTGTTTCGCCCCTTGTATGCCAGCACCGCGCAGGATGTCGGGCGTTACGGCCGTTACTACACCTTGCGTCGCGAGCCGCGCGTGGTGTCCGATACCCAGAAACGTTGGGGCGGGCGCAGTAGCTACGGAGGCAGTGAAGTGTACTTGTCACTGGTTAATCAGCACGAACAGTCGGAATTTTTTGGCATGAATCAAATCAGTGTCACGGCCTGGTGCAGTAATCGTGACTTGCCTTTGCTATTGCCGCGCTCTCCCGAGTCTGACTTCAGCTTGCAGGTCTCTGCCCCTGTCGCGGCTGTCCGTTTATTGGGTGGTTTGACTCGCCCACGAGCTGCCTCCACCAATGGCCGCCAAGCCTGGGACTTGATCTCGCAGATGAGCCTGGCACAGTTGGGTGTGGCCCAGTCGGACCCGGTAGAGGCGGCCGGCCGTTGGCGTGCTTTGTTGGCTCCGCATGTGAACAGTGCCGATGCGGGCGCCTTGCGCCAGTTGGCTTCCATTGTGGCGGTGCAGGCGCGCCCAGTGCAGCGGGCGATGCCTGGGCCCGGGCCGTTGGTTATGGCGCGTGGAGTGCATTTCGAGGTGACCTTGGATCAAAGTGGTTTTCCCGGCGGTCGGCCCTTTGTACTGGCAGCGGTGCTGAGTCGTTACCTGGCTCGTCATGTCAGTTTGAATAGTTTTGTCTCTACCCAGTTTCGCTCTGAGACGGGGGTGGAGCTAGGTGCTTGGGGGCCGCAAGTGGGTACGCGGGCGGGACTGTGAACCGGGTCGAGCGGGAGCAATTGGCACCGCAGGCATCCTTGGAAGAACTGGCCCGGATCATTCAGCAATGGCCGTTTGGGCATGACTTGTTTCGGGTCTTGCGGGCGGTGGATGCCTTGCAAGCAGAGCAAGATCAACCTCGCTTGGGGACGGCGCCTACGCCTTGCCAAGAAGTGGTGAGGGTAGGCCAGCCACCTACCTTGACCTTTGCGGCTTCCAGTGTGCAAAGCGCCCGTTGGCAAGGGGAGAAGCTGCATCTGGGTGTGCAAGGTTTCGGCCTGTGGGGACCCAGTGGACCTTTGCCGTTGCACATGACGGAGTACTTTTTTCAGCGCAGCCACAACTTTGGTGACCATGCGGGTGTGGCCTTTTTGGACCAGTTCCATCACCGTTTGTTTTTACTGTTTTTCAGAGCGTGGGCACAGGCACAGGCCGTCTGTGATCTGGAGCATGACCAGGACGGATTCACGCGCTGGTTGGCCAGTCTGGCGGGAGTAGGGGGGCAGTGTGAAGTCGCTCCCATGAGCGACCATGCGGTCCTGTTTCAGGCTCCTGCGTTGACATCTCAAACCCGCAGTGCGCCTGCCTTGCAGGCTCTTTTATCCAGCTACTTTCAATTGCCCGTGACGATTCAGGAGAACGTGCCAGTTTGGGTGCCTTTGGATGGGCAGACCCAGGTGTGTCTGGGGCGAAGTTGTGCGGACCTTGGGAAAAATACGGTGTTGGGTGCGCGGGTTTTGGACGTGCAGCAAACCATACGGATACGGATTGGGCCCTTAAGTCGGCAAGACTATGGACGTTTCCTGCCCGGCCGTCTGGCTTGGCGTCAACTGCGCTATTGCCTGGCCCTGTATCTGGGGCTGGAGTGGTCGGTACAGCTGCAATTAGTGTTGGCAGCCAGTGCGCAGCCTGATCTGGGTTTGGGGGCTGGCTTAGGCTTGGGGCAGGAGACCTGGTTAGGTCAGCCAGGCACGCAGGACAGAGCGGATCTGTGCCTGTTTCTGGACAGTCGACCAGATTGGCAAGATCCGCTGAGCTAAGGCGTTAAGCCCGACGAGTTCCCTGTAAAAGATCGAACTCATTTTCTTGATTGGATAAGGTGCTGACCCATTCCGGCGCGCGGCCTAATTCAGCTTGCCAGCTTGCCGCCGGGATCGTGCTGTCGGTGCTGTGTGTGTTTGCCGCTTTGGCGGGCGTGTCAAAGGGGTGCTTGTCCGAAGGGGCAGGCATCGGACCACCTACCGGCACTAAACCGGGTACATGCAAGTCTGCAAACGGGTCCGCAGCAGGTGCAGCCGCCAAGGGCGCATCCACTGTTTTGGCGGGGCTGACACCCGACTCCACCCGGTAGTGCATGTCTCCCAAAGTCAGACGGTCCCCCTCCTGCAAAGCTTTTATCTGTGCTAGGGGCAGCTCTATGCCATTCACCGCTACTTGGCCGTCAGAGCAGGCGCGCTGAATCGTCAGCAGGTCTTGCTGGCGACGCAGATAGGACAAGATGGACGGGGTCTGGTTGTTGTCGGGCAAAACCAAATCGGCCTGCATCCAGGACCCGCACACCAGACCAGGTTCAGGAACGCGCTGTGGGGCTCCGCCGCTCTCGGCCTGCAGACGCCAGTCAATGAATGGGCTCATGGCTGTGTTTCCGTCACTTTTTCATACACGGGCCCCCAGGTAGGGTGGCCGCGCTCGGCCTGGGCCAAGGTGAACCCAGGGTCCACGGCCAGGGCTTGCTTGAATCGTTCTTCACACAGAAACGTGTACTCGCGTACGCAAAAGCTGAAGGCCTGCAGTTTCAATGCCTCACTGTATTGATTGGGTGCGGCAGCAGGCAGGGTGCTGGAACGGCCGACTTGCCGTATGACAGTACTGTAGTCGCCGTCATTGAAGGCGGAGCGTATTTGCTCAAGCTCCGTCTCGGCAGTCGGGCTGAAAACAGCAACAGGTTTGTTCTGGGTTTGAGCGCAGGCCGTCAGCAATAGGGCCAGGGTGGGATAGATCAGACGGTCTGGTAAAGGCATGGCAGAAAAAAAGAAAAGTTGTACTTGCTGACAAGACTAGGAAAGGAAAAAGACAGGCGCATGACATGACGCAGATGGCTTTGTAAGAGTTGTTGCGTAAGGGTAAGCACCGAAACACCCCGTGTCCTTAACAAAGTTGTCGCATTCATGCTTTTAGATGGGGGGCATTGCCATTCAAGGAGACATTGTGACTGTCTGCCGCTTGCTTCGTTTGTGCTCGCTGCTGATGCTGGGTTTGCTGGCCTCATGTGCGTCTACCTCCAGTCGCATGGCTGTGCCCTATGAGGTTGTTCTGAGCGCGGACGAGCGGCTCAACCCGGATGCAACGGGTCGACCCTCCCCGGTGCAGGTGTTTGTGTTCGAACTGCGTTCGGGCAGCACGTTTGAGGCCAGGGATTTCTTTGCCTTGCAGTCCGACCCGCAACAGGCCTTGACGGGAGACCTGCTGAATGTGGAGCAGCTTGTGTTGCGTCCTGGACAGACCCAGGCCCTTAAAAGGCCGGGCGATCTGCAGGCCACCGCGGTGGGCGTGGTAGTGGGCTATCGCCTGCTCGATACCAGTGTGTGGCGTGTTTTGCTGCCCCTGCCCGAGTCGCGTACCACCAATATCTACAAGTTCTGGCAATCAGCCCCTGATGCTGTCCAGGTCAGCCTGCAACTGCGCGAGAACGCCATTCATGTCGTCGATTGATGCCGTCGCTGATGGCGGAGAACGGATTATTTCAATGGATAAAGTTATTTGGACCGAAGGGCTGTTTTTACGGCCCCAGCATTTTCAGCAGATGGAGCGGTATTTGGAGCACTATGCTCACGCCGGACGGCGTGCTGCACAGCCATTTTGTTGGGGTTTTGAAACCTTGAGTCTGGACGAGCAGGGCTTGAGCATGGGTAGCGTGGCGCTGCGTGAAGCTCGCGGCTTGTTGCCGGACGGCACGCCTTTCGATTGCCGACCGGGCGCGGTACAGACTTTGGCTTGGACTGCGCCAGAAGTCGTACGACCGGAGCGTTTGATGCTGGTTCTGCCCCGTAGGCAACCCGGGCGGGTGGATATTCAGTTTGATGGACATAGTTCGCGTCGCTCCCGCTACGTAGTGAGCGAGCAGGAACTGCACGATAACAGTGGCCTGTCGCCAGAGCCTTGCCTGACGCAACTGGCACGCTTGCAGCCTGCCCTTTTGCCCGAGTCCGAGGTGTACGAGGACAGTATTGCGATGCCTGTGGCTCGTGTTCTGGAGCGTAGGCCAGACCGTTCACTGGTGCTGGACCCGGATTTTATTCCGCCCATTTTGTCCATTCAGGCACAGGCCCGACTCAGTACCCTACACGCTGATGTACAGGCGCTTTTGCAGGCTCGTGCTCAAGCCTTGGCGGAGCGTCTGGGCCCGGGCGGTCGTGGTCAGGGTGATGTAGCGGACTTCATGATGCTGGAACTGGTTAACCGTTATCGGGCAGCCCTGTGGGCGATGGAGCAGCGCGTGCATGTGCACCCTTGCGAGCTGTACCAAACCTGGATGGAGCTGCATGGAGGCCTGGCGACCTATACCCAAGACGGGCGCCAGCCGCTGATTTGGCCACCGTATCAGCACGACGATCTGGCCCAGTCCTTTCTGCCCCTGGTGTTGGAGTTGCGCCGTGCCTTGTCCGTGGTGCTGGAACAGCAAGCGATACCGATTGTGCTGGAAGACAAAGGGCAGGGCGTGCGCCTGGCTCAGATTGCCGACCGTGCGCTCTTGCGTCAGGCGGGATTTGTGTTGGCCGTGCAGGCTGATTTGCCTGCTCAAACCGTGCGGCAGCATTTCGCCGCCCAGGTCAAATTGGGGCCGGTTGAGCGCATCCGTGATCTGGTTCATTTGCAGTTGCCCGGCATAGGCTTGCAGCCCTTATCAGTAGCGCCACGCGCCTTACCCTACCACGCAGGCTTCACCTATTTCGAGCTGGAGAAAGGCGGTGAGCTATGGCGTCAGCTGGAGCAAAACGGTGCTTTAGCACTGCATTTGGCGGGTGACTTTCCCGGCCTGCAACTTGAGTTTTGGGCAATACGCCGCTGATCCGGAGCATGGCTATGAACGAGACAGTTTCCTGGAACAATGGCCCGGTCCCGAACGAGCGTCAGTCACGTGCAGATGCGCCGCGCTTTGTTGCCCAAGGCGCCAATCCTTTGCTGGAGGCCGCCAACCCCTTACTTGTGATGGTGTCCGATATACGCAGCAGCGCACGGCATGCGGATCCGGCGGGTTTGCGTGCCAAGCTGGTGGCTGAAATTCGCCAGTTTGAGTTGCGTGCCCAAGCGGTGCCGGTTGCCAATGAAACCATTTTGGCAGCCCGCTATTGCCTGTGTACCACCCTGGATGAGGCGGCAGCCCTGACCCCTTGGGGGCAGGCTGGTGTTTGGTCTTCCAATACCTTGCTGGTGACCTTTCACAACGAAACCTGGGGGGGCGAAAAGTTCTTCCAACTTTTGGACAAACTGATGCAAAGTCCGGCGGCGCATCTGCATTTGCTGGAGCTGATGTATTTCTGCCTGGCTCTGGGTTTTCAAGGCCGCTATCGCGTGCATGAGCACGGAGCCAGTCAGCTGGAAACAGTGCGCCAGCGCCTGTACATGAGCTTGCGCCAGTACGGTCCCACTGTACCTGCTGCCCTGTCCCCTCATTGGCGCGACAACCCGGCGCAGAAAGTGGGCAAACCTTTGCCTGTCCCCATCTGGGTGGCGGTTTGCGTGGCCTTGTTGCTGTGTTTGTTGATGTATCTGGGCACCAGCTTGTTGCTGAATCGACAATCCGACCAGTCCTTTGAGGACATCGTGGCTTTGCGCCTGCCTGCCATGCAGACGCAGGGACAGCCGCAGCCTGCAGGCGTGGTGCCACCCGCACCTTTGGCCTTGGCGGAACTGCTGGCCCCTGAAGTTGCCGAGGGTTTGCTGACGGTGCGGGACCAGGCCGATCGCAGCGTCATCATCTTGCGTGGCGATGGCCTGTTTGATTCGGGGGCGGACCAGATTCGCGCACCACTGTTGCCCGTTATCGCCCGTATTGCGGATGCCGTTGAAGCCGCGCCTGGACTGGTGTTGGTGGATGGCTATACCGACAAGGTGCCCATACGCAGCGTGCGTTTTCCTTCCAATTTCCATCTTTCTCAGGCTCGCGCCGATTCGGTTAAAGCCGTCTTGCAGGAACGCTTGAGCCAGCCCGAACGGGTGCGTGCGCAAGGTCGGGCCGATGCCTCGCCCATAGCGGATAACAGCAGCGCTCAAGGTCGGGCACAGAACCGTCGGGTGGAGATCACGATAGTGCCCTTGAGCAAGGAGGCAGGGCAATGACACGTATCTTGAGTCTGATCTTCAGTCGCAGCGTATGGACCTTCGTGGGTGTGTTGATTTTGCTGGTGCTGATCTGGTTGCTGGGGCCATTGCTGGCCATTGGCCAGACCCGGCCGCTTGACACGGAGTTGTCGCGCTGGATTGCGATGGCACTGGTGCTGGCCTTTTGGCTATTGCGCTTGCTGTGGCGGAGTTGGCGTGAAGGCCGCTTGAATGCACAGTTGCTGGGGCAGCTAAGCCGTCCGACGCAAAAGACGGCGCCACCAGGCAATACAGCTAGTCCTCATCCCTTGCAGGGCCAGTTTGATGAGGCTATTGAACTGCTCAAACGGATTCGATTTGGCTCGCATATGGGCGGGCGTTTGCGCTCCTTGTTGTCGCGTCAGTACGTGTATCAACTGCCTTGGTATGTTTTCATCGGTGCGCCCGGAGCGGGTAAAACCACGGCGTTGGTCAATTCTGGTTTGCAGTTTCCCTTGTCTGAACGCTACGGTAAAACCTCTTTACGTGGCGTCGGTGGGACTCGTAATTGCGATTGGTGGTTTACCGATGAGGCTGTGCTGCTGGATACGGCAGGCCGCTACACCACGCATGAAAGCGATCCGGTGGGCGACGAGCAGGAGTGGCGCGGTTTCCTGGGTCTGCTCAAACGCTACCGTCGTAGGCAACCGATTAATGGCACCTTGCTGACCATTAGCGTGCCAGATTTGTTGGCGAGCACCCCTGCACAGCGGCACGACCACGCACAGGTATTGCGCCAGCGCTTGGCGGAGTTACGAGAGCGCTTGGGCATTCAGTTTCCGATCTATGTGTTGGTCACCAAAATGGATTTGCTCCAAGGCTTTCAGGAGTATTTTGATCATTGCGATCGCCAGGAGTTGGAGCAAGTCTGGGGTTTTACACTGCCTTATGAAAACTCGCGTGAGGCGGGCTTTTCTTTGTCCCATACCTATGGGCGCGAGTATGCAGCGCTGCATCAGCGGCTGGAGCGAGGATTGACGGCTGTGATGGCCGAGCAGTCTGACGAAAGTGTACGTACTGAAGCCTATCTGCTGCCGCAACAGTTCGCACGCTTGGGGCCAGTGTTGGAAGAGTTTCTGGAGCAGGTATTTAGCCAGTCTCGTTTCGAGGCACCGCTTTTACTACGTGGTGTGTACTTCACCAGTGGTCGACAAGGTGGGGTGCGACTGGATCAAGTTCGGGACTCCATGCGGGAGTATCTGGAAGTGGATGTGCAGGCCGATCAGGGGCAAACCGTGGCAGGCCAGGGCCGCAGTTATTTCCTGACACAGCTGCTGAAAGAGCTGATTTTTCAGGAAGCCGGGGTAGCAGGCCGGGATGAGCGCTGGGAGCGTCGTGTGCGTTTGCGCCATTTTCTGGTTTACGGTCTGGTCGCGGTGGGCGTGTTGTTATTGGCTTTGGCGTGGAGCCGCAGCTTTCTGCTGAATCGCAGCTATGTGGAGCAGGTGCAGGAGCGGGTGCCACAAGCCCAGCAACAGGCCGATCAAACACAGGTGCTCGATACCACTCCCGCGGTGGGGCTGTTGCCTTTGCTGAATATGTTGTCGCTATTGCCGCAAAGCGATCAATTTCCCTTGGATGCTCCCGGTCTGGAGCGCCGCATGGGCCTGTATCAGGGCGAGAAGATGAAAGCCGCCGCTGATACCGTCTATCAACGCGCGTTGGAGAAGCTGCTGGCTCCGTTATTGGCGCGCCGTATCGAAACGGTATTGCGTAGCGAGCAGGCTCAGGATCTGGAGTATGGCTACGAAGCCTTGCGTGCGTATCTGATGCTGTATGACACGCGGCGCTATGATGCCGCCCACTTGCAGACTTGGTTGCTGGGCAGCCTGAAACAGGATCTGCCTGCTGGCTTTACCCAGGCGCAATACGACAGTTTGGAAAGCCATGTGCGTGCGGTGACTCAGGCAGGCTTGCTGCTGAACCCTTTCCCTCGCAATGAGGCCTTGATTGAGCAAAGCCGGGAACGCTTGGCGCGCATTAGCCTGGAGCAGCGTACCTATAGCCGCATGCGTCGCATTTTGGCCACAACCCCGGGCCTGAGGCTTATGTCGGTCTCGGGCATGGCGGGGCCTTACGCCGCCTCTGTGTTCAAACGTCAAAGTGGCAAACCCCTGACTGAAGGGGTGGATGGACTGTATACCTATGAGGGGTACTGGACAGTGGTCGAGCCGCGCATCGACAGTGAGTTGCAACAAATGCGAGGGGACGACCGCTGGATACTGGGGATTGACACTGGCGCCGGCCAGTCCGAGGCCGCTCGTCGTGCCGCTAGCCAGGAGTTGCGTCGCTTGTATCTGCTGGATTATGTGCGTGTGTGGGACGAGTACCTGGCCGATTTGCGCTTGCTTCAAGGTGGCAGTTTGTTGGAAAACATTCAGTTGGCTCGTACCTTGTCGATGGCCGACTCGCCCTTGAAGCAACTGGTGCAACAAGTGGCCTTGCAGACCCGGTTGCTGCGTGAGGCGGCGCAGCAGGGTGCTTCCTTGGGAGCACAGGCCAAGGTCAGGTTGGACGATACCCGGCAGGCGCTGGAGCAGATGTTTGGTCCGGTGGGCCTGGAAGGTAGTCGCCGCAACGAGCCCCAGGCCCGGCAGGTGGAGGCGATTGTGGATCAGCATTTTGAGCCTTATCACCGCTTGGCTTCCAGTAGCGGCGGGGCACCGGCTCCTATTGATGGCACCTTGGAGTTGCTGGACGAGTTCTATGCGTTTCTGACCTCGTCGGATGCGGCTTTGCGTAGTGCAGGGACACCACCGCAATCCAACGTGCTGACTAAATTGCAAGCGGAGGCCGGTCGCTTGCCTGGGCCTTTGCGTGATGCCTTGGATCAGTTTTCGGTGGGTGCCTCTGCTGAGATTGCCTCCCGTACCCAAGCCAGTCTGGGGCAGTTGGTCAACGCCACCATAGGCCAGTTTTGCCGCAGTGCGATTGCGGGGCGTTATCCCTTTGCGACTCAATCCAGCCAGGATGTTGCACCCAATGATTTTGCTCGCATGTTTGCGCCCGGTGGTTTGATGGATGCTTTTTTCCAAGAGCATCTGATGCACCAAGTGGATATGTCTGGCGGACGTTGGCGCTTCAAGCCGGGCATAGACGGGCAGGCGGCTGCCAACTTCCGTTATTTGGACGCTTTCCAGCGAGCCGCGGTGATTCGGGATGTGTTTTTCCCGGCAGGCAGTACGCAGCCACGAATTGATTTGGCTTTCACACCCGTGCAGTTGGATGCGGAGCTATCGCAGGTGCTGTTGGATGTAGATGGTCAGGTGCTGCGCTATGCGCATGGCCCGCAGATAGCCTTGGGTGTGCAGTGGCCGGGCCCGCGTGGGGGCCGTCAGGTCAGTTTGGAAGCACAGCCGCAGTCGGAGGGCGCAGGGATGCGGGCAAGTGGGGCTTGGGCGCTGTTGCGCTTGTTGGATAAGGCACAGCCTGTGTCGGGCGCGTCATCAGGTGCCCAGCGCTTGTTTTTTTCCTTGGGAAGCCGCCAGTTTGTGGTGGATGTAGTAGCCAATAGCTCCAGAAATCCGTGGCGTTTGGCGGAGATGAGAGGTTTTAGCTGCCCTGGGAGCCATTGAAATGCGCGAGGACGATTTTGACTCCAGTCTGGTGGTGATGTGGTACGGCAAGATTCCTGCAATGGGAGACTTTGTGCGCAGGCGCATGCCCGATCCCATTTTATTGCCTTGGGAGCGCTGGTTCAACAGTGGAGTCAGCCAGATTCGCTCGACTGGCAGGCCTGTTGGGCAACGTGTGCCTGTACATGCCTGGGGTTTTCTCAGGTCCTTGCCGCAGGGTGGTGTCCAGGCGGGGGCAGTGTTGCCCAGTCAGGACAGGGTCGGGCGAGAGTATCTGGTCTGTGCGTTGGTGCCGTTGGATATCGGGCAGTGTCAGCGTGTGCGTCTGCCTGTACTGGCCAGCATGGTCGAGCAGTTGGGCCTGTCCTTACAACAAGGGGTGCGCTTTTGCTGGGCGGCGACACAACTGGATCAGACCTTGTGCAGTGCCATGCCTGTTGCTGGTTTATTGGCCAAGAGTGTCTCGGCCAAGCTTGAACTGCGTGATGCAGGACAGGATATTTTGGATGTTTTGTACGGCTCTCAAGCTATGTCCGTGCAGCAAGATCCTTGGGCTGTATTGCAACCGTGTCTGGAGCCTGGCTCCCATCGCAGTTACTGGTGGTGTCTGGGTATGAATAATCCAAGCTGGCGCAGCGTGACGCACAGTGGCGAGTTAAGTCTGGCCCTGTTTCGGCGGCTGTTTGTGTCAGCGGCGGCAGATGCAGAAGGCCGCTTTTTTCAACCATGGTGAGATCCTTCATGAAACATACGGCTTCTGCCAAGGACGCACAGGGTCGCCCCTTGGAGCTGATCCTGGATTCTTTGCTGTTGGATCAGCGGTTGGTGATTTTGGACCAGTTAGCCCTGCAGCTAGCCGAGCTGCACGAGCAACAACAATGGTACGGCGCGCTGGGGTTGGATACGGTTGTATTGAGCGATGAAGGCCTGGTTCAGTTATTGCCGTTGGAGCAGTGCATACACAGGCGCAGTCTGGCGCAAGCCCGTGCTCACGGAAAAACGTTTGATGAACCGTGTGCGGCACCCGAGCAATATGTGGATGACCCTTTGCAGCCTGCAGGCCCTTGGACGGATGTGTATGGCTACGCAGCCTTGCGCTGGCAGTTAATGACGGGCATGCCGTTGATGGCAGCGCCCTGGCGACAACTGCAGGATCCGGTGGTGATGGACGAGGATGCAGATGGGCCTACGCAGGCGATGGTGCAGGGCCTGGCCTTGGACTGGGTGCAGCGTCCTCAATCCATGTCTTCGTATCGGCGATTGGAACGCTTGGGGCAGGTGCCTGAATCGGTGTCCGAGCAAGCTTCTGCCGCGCAACCGGTGCTGCCCGTTACACTCGAGCACCGCTCTACCTTGCCGTTTTGGCTGGCCGGTTTGGCCGTGCTGGCGTTGGCGGGACTGGGGGGGGTGTATTGGGAAGCGGGTGGTGAGATAGCCGGACCCTCCGTAGCGCAGCCAGACTCTGATCGCCCTACGGTGGCGCAGCACCAAGCTGAAGAGCGGCTACAAAAGCCGGGAACCGGTATGCCGGTGCAGGTGGGAGAGCTTGAGCGCAAACCGGACAATGTGGCACCCTTAGAAGTGGAGGCCGCACCCGCGGGCATCGCCGCTACCCTAGGGACTCAGCCAGGGTCAGAACAGCAAGTCGAGCCACAACCGGAGTTAAATGTAACGTCCGGGTCAAGTGCTTTGCTGCCTGTGTTGTCGGCGCAAGCAGAAACCTTGCTTGATGAGGCGGGCCGTGTCGCCTTGGAGGATCATGCCGCCGGAACAGATGGGGTGGCGGCAGTTAAACAAGACGAAGTATTGGAGCCGTCCGCACAGGTCGCCCAGGTGGAGCAACTGGAGCCTGTCGCCGCTAAGCCTGCGCCGCCTGCCAAGGGTGCCGTCGCCTTGGATGTGCGCCCGTGGGGCGAGGTCTACGTGAACGGTCGCAAGCAGGGTGTCAGCCCGCCTTTGAAGTCTTTGTCCTTGGCCCCGGGCTCGCACCGCATCGTCATTAAAAATGCGGGTTTGCCGACATTCAGTACAACGATACGCGTTCGCTCAGGAAAGACGGCCAGCGTCAGTCATGAATTTAAGTAGACAGGGAGAGCATAAGGCGGCGTAGCCACCTTATACCGCTTTGCGCTTGCCGATCAGACCTGTCGCCAGCAGGGTGCCAAACAAGACAGTGCTCATGCCAATTAGCATTTGGGCGGTCAGGGCTTCGTCCAATAGCAGAGCGCCCCAGAGCACCCCGAATGGCGGCACCAGAAAGGTGACGGTAATGGTTTTGGATGGGCCTACATTGGATAGCAGGCGGTAGAAGATCAGATAGGCGACAGCGGTACACAGCAAAGAGAGAGACAGCGCTGCGCCCCAGGCATGTAGGCCGGGAAGCTGTGTAGGCCACCAAAAAATAGCAACGGGCAGCAAGATCAAGGTCGCACTGACCATACTACCCGCGGCCACGGCTTGTGGTTGTACGCCTCGCAGATACCGGGCAGTAAAGTTGGCCGCAATCCCATAGAACACCGTCGCTAGCAATGAGGCCAGCACGGCCCAGCCTGCGGCTCCTTGGTTAAAGCTGAGCTTGTCGTAGACCAGAATCAAGATCCCTAGAAAGCCCAGGCAGAGTCCCAGGATGCGGTTGCGTGTCAGACGCTCTTTCAGCCAAACGCGGGCGACCAGTGCGCCAAACAAAGGGGCCATAGCGTTCAAGACGGCTAATAGCCCTGATTCCAGCCGCAGGGCGGCAAAGGCGTACAAGGAGAAAGGGACGGCAGCATTTAGTACCCCCAAGGCAAAGATCGGTTTCCAGTTCGCCAGAAAATCAGGCAAGCGTCCCGTCACGGTGATGTAGCTCATCAAAGCTAAGGCACTGACACCAACACGCACTGCCGTCAGCGGGAAGGGGCCAAACTCCGGGACCGCTTGAAGCGTAAATAAAAACGAGCTGCCCCAGATGGCAGCCAGCAGGAACAAATCGCGTAAGTCTTTGGGGGCCATGGGTTCGGGTCGGTGGCGGCGGTCCGCATGGGCCGCATAACAGCGCTGATTGTAATCCTCCTGCTGAGGCGCGGACACCGGGTCTTGGTGTGCAAGGTGCTGGTCTGAAGCCCCTTGACTCTTTAAACCGACAGATCTTTATCAATAGCACGCCATAAAAAACTGGCCTGTCTCATGACGAGGCAGGCCAGTTTCAAGAACCGAACTTCAGTCGTAATTTATGCTTCGGCGTGCTTGGCTGCGTCCACTGCGGCTTGCGTATCTTCTTTAGCGCCGTTGAAGAACACGTTCAGTAGAACGGCAGCAATCGAAGTCAACAGAATACCGGACTCGATCAGCGGGTGAATGGCGTGAGGCATCCACTGCATGTAGTTGGGAGCCACCAAAGGAATCATGCCGACCCCAATGGAGATAGCCACAATCATGGAGTTGTTGCGGTTGGTCTTGTAATCCACATTGGACAGGATGCGAATGCCCGTGGCGGTCACCATGCCGAACATCACAATGCCAGCACCACCCAATACAACGGTGGGCAGGGATTCAACCAGAGCGGCCATCTTGGGCAGCAGGCCCAGCACAATCAGGATGACACCGCCGGCCACGCAGACAAAGCGGCTGCGCACACCCGTGACTGCAACCAGACCTACGTTTTGCGAGAAGCTGGAGTAGGGGAAGGTATTGAAGATACCGCCCAGCAAGGTGCCCAGGCCATCGGTACGCAGACCGCGTGCCAGATCTTTCTGATCCACTTTCTTGCCTGTCATGTCGCTCAAGGCCAGGAACATGCCAGTGGATTCAATCAGCACCACAATCATGACCAGTGTCATGGTCGCAATGTGCAGGGGGTTGAATTTGGGCATGCCAAAGTGGAAGGGCAACACCAGGTCAACCCAAGCAGCGTTAGCTACTTTCTCGTAGGTCATGATGCCCATGGCCGAGGCCACAACGGCACCGATGATAATGCCCAGCAAAACAGCCACGTTGGCTAAAAATCCCTTGCAGAACTTGGCGATCAGCAAGATGGATGTCAGCACGATGGCGGCAATGCCCAGGCCCGTCAGGTTCGCGTAGCGCGGGTTGGGTACCGTCGCCTTCAAGGCCAGCCCTTCAGGGAGCGGGGGCAGGGCAGAGCCGGGCATGGCTGCAGCGGATTGAGCGTGCTGTATCCAGGCCAGGTGGTCAGGGTTGATGACACTGGGGGCGGTAGGGCCAAACGGATTACCGAAAATCCAGTTGATCCCCACGCGCATCAGCGTAATACCGATCATGACAATAATCGTGCCCGTCACCACAGGAGGGAAAAAGCGCAGCATTCGGCTGACTGTGGGCGCAATGATCATGGTGATAATGCCCGCCCCGATTACCGTGCCAAAGAGCAGTTGGGCTCCCTCATGTCCAGGATTGGCCTGAGCCATGGAGACCATTGGGCCTACAGCTGCAAAAGTCACGCCCATCATGACAGGCAGTTTGATACCAAAGTACTGCGTAAAACCCATCGATTGAATGATGGATACGATGCCGCATACAAACAAGTCAGCGGCAATCAGGATAGATACTTCTTCAGACGTCAAATTCAGTGCTCGGCCCACAATTAGTGGAACCGCGACGGCACCGGCGTACATTACCAAAACGTGTTGCAGGCCCAGTGCCGCCAGCCTGCCGTTTGGTAATCGTTCG